>X287_Common_Brushtail__coassemble_14_pt1 | contig 39285 bp, 39 predicted proteins | sample X287_Common_Brushtail__metabat2_low_PE_009 | metagenome-assembled genome bin X287_Common_Brushtail
CATTTACATTTACCAGTTCACCGGCCTTGCCCAGATTTTTTACGTCCTTTAATAATATAACCTTCATTATATATCTCCTTTCTTATACATGTCCGAAAGCAGCGAAACCAGCTGTGCCTTTGCTTCCTCTGTCGTTACATTCTTGAGCTGTGCGCCGGCTATGTTTGCGTGACCGCCGCCGCCCAGGGCTTCCATGATGACCTGTACATTTACATCATCTATGGCTCTGGCACTTATACGCACATCGTCATCCATCTGTGTGAGTACAAATGAAGCTCTGACACCAGCGATATTTAACAGCTCATTTGCCACCTTCGCTGTCAGAACCACAGGTGACTCCTCGCCGCCTTCCTTTGGCTCGAAAATAGATACGGCAAATGCTCCCTGTATCAGCTCTGCATTTCTTACTCCATCCGCCCTCTGCCTGTAGGTATCTATGCCGCTCCTGAACATCTTGCGCACTCTCATTACATCAGCGCCGCTCCTCTTCAGGAAAGCAGCCGCTTCAAAGGTTCTTACGCCTGTCTTTGTAAGGAAATTATCCGTATCAATCAAAATACCTGCATACATCGCATCCGCTTCGGATGGTCTGAGCTTTATCTTTTCATCCATATACTGCAGCATCTCTGCTATCATCTCACATGCCGATGACGCAAATGGTTCGATATAGGACAATGTAGCATTTGACACGACCTCCTTGGTCTGTCTGTGATGGTCGAATACGACTACGGTTTTTGCCAGGGATATAAGCTCCTCACACTCAGTATAGCTCGGTCTGTTCACGTCAACGATGACAAGCATCGTATCGGCATTTATCATCTCCAGAGCCTGCTCGCTGTCTATTATCATATCCCTGCCATATATACTGTTTGATGTGAAATTACCAAATATAGGACTTATCGCAGAGGAAACCTCATTGATGACGATATGTGCCTCCTTGCTCATGGAAGTTACCATGCGATAGACACCGATGGCTGAACCAAAAGCGTCCATATCAGGATCCTTGTGCGCCATGATGATAACCTTTTCCTTGTTCTCGAGTAGTTCCCTGAAGGCCAGCGTCTTAACTCTCGCCTTAACCCTGGTGGATTTCTCCGTGCCCTGACTTTTTCCGCCATAATATGTTATCTTTTCTCCTGCCTTCAGTACGACCTGGTCTCCGCCTCGTCCAAGCGCCAGCTCCATGGCAGCCCTTGCCGCCTCAAAATTTTGTATGAAGCTTCCCTGATCTGTACCAAGACTGATGGACAGCGTCAGCGGCAGGTCGTTTCCTATATTTATGGCCTTTACCTCATCGAGTATCGCAAATTTGTTTTCCTGCAGCTGACCCAGATATTTCTGAGGCATGGAAAACAGATATTTGTCCTTTTCAAATGATTTTACGATGGCATCCACGCTTGCCATGTATTTGCTTATCTTTCTGTCTACCAGCGCCATAAGAAGAGAATGTCTTACCTCTTCCAGACCGTCCAGCACTTCGTCATAATTATCAATATAAATAAGACCTGATACCAGCTTCTCATCATTATAATCTCTGACAACCCTATTAAGCTCCGTGACATCAAAAAGATAAACAGCTGTATATATATCTCCGGATTCATTTTCCTCCTGTCGGTTGACAGTTACCCGTCTTACCTCCATCTTGTATTCTCTGTCATTATACTCTATATCGGAATGCAGCACGTCCTTGTCCTCTTCCATCAGATCAAAGGTGCTGCCCTCAAATATCTGCCCTGCGGTCATCCGCATAAGTCTTCTCTTACTGAGCTCGGTAATCCTTGAAAATTCGTCATTTACCCATACGAATTTGTTGCTCCGGTCGAGGAGTGCATAAGGCACCGGGAACTCCTTTAAGAGCTCCTTCTGCACCTTGCCGTGCTCCATCGCAAAATCTATATATGCCGTATTTATAGAAGCTCGGTATCTGATATAGCACGAAACCATTACCAGGGTGTATGCAATGGTAAATGCGCATGCAACTAAACCAGCCGCTATATTTATCAAAAACAGGCATATTGTCATAATGACAAATGCTGCGATTAAATACAGCGGCACTCTTAAAAAATTTTCATATTTATTATCAAGACGTTGCTTCTTGTCCATAAATCCCTTATATCCTTCCACATATCCGATATCACTTCTATCTGATAAATTATACACTAACACAACCTATATTACAAGTTAGGATTTCCCCGTCCAAAGGCGTCAGACCAGCCCGATTCTTTCTAATATTCTTTCTGTGGCATGCCCGTCGCAGGATGCCATATGATATTTATAGCACTCCTCGATATCCTTCACGTCTCTGTGGTTCATTTCATATTTTATCGCAGCCGGAAGGTCTGCTTCATCCATTACGACAGTGGTAGGATAGCTGTCATAATCGACATAAAAGCCTCTCGTTTTACTAAACTCAGAAAAATCCGGCGCAAAGAGCACAAACGGCTTACGATATGCCATATAGTCAAACAGTACCGATGAATAATCTGTAATCAGCAAATCTGCCACGCAAAGCAGCTCCTCGCAGGACATCGTACAGTTGGATGACATACCCTTCCCTTCCAGATGAGGGTGAAGCTTTATGAGCCAATAATATTCATCTTCTGTCTGTTCCATGGCTCTTTTTATAGCATCCAATCCGCAAAGCGTGGGATTGCCCGCATTCCCTCTAAAAGTGGGCGCCCACAATATTATCTTTTTCCCTTTTGCCTCGGGATGCATGCTTTCAAACATCGTCCTGCAGCGGTTATTATATGCTTCATCAAAATAATTATCTGTCCTGCTCACTCCTGTAGCCTGCGCTATACCAGGCTCCAGATGCATCGCGGCGCTGAGCACCGGCTCGCAGCATGGAGCGCTGACCGTCAGCAGATCATAGTTTTTATATACATTTCCCTTATATATGGCAGGTATGTCATCCTCTGTATCATAACCGAACTTCTTGAACATACCGCCCGAATGCCAGAGCTGGATCACCATTGTCTCCGGTCTTTTCTCACAGGAGGACACAGGCAAAAAATTATCGCATAGAAAAACGTACTGTGCTGCCCCGTACAGCTTCATAAATGAATTAATCCATCTAAGCATACCTGCTACACCCATACTTGAAAAGTCCGTAATACATTTTTCTATACGAATATGTGACTGCTCATCCTGCGAAAGCTTCTCTACCTCGTCATATATGCGTCTCATGGAAAATGGCATATGTCCGCTGTGCGAATCGCAAAACAGCACGAGTCCTTCTTTGATTTCGCCCTTTGCATATCTCTTGTACATGGCGGGCATGACTATCTGCTGCATGCCCATCTTTAATATCTGCTTTATATCAAATAATAAACTCATCTATACTTTCCCTTACATCGTTCCGCCCGATATACCATCATCTGTTTTATCATTTTCCTTTTTTTCATCCTTATCATCCTGCTTATCATTTTCAGGTTCATCTGCTTCCTCGGCATCATCAGAAGCATCTATATCCGCATCATCTATCTGCTCATCTATGCCCTTATCTGATTCCTCATCGGCATCTGTATCAGTCGCCTCTTCAGTCGTTACTGCCTCTGTATCTCGCGCGCTTCCCTTATCAGAAGCATCTGCTCCATCATCTGCCCTCAGCTTGAGTACCATGATGATAATAACCAGTATGATAATACCTATAACTATACCTGCTATAATGCCCTGTGCTATCCCAGAGAAAAATCCTTTTTTCTTTATCTCCACGGTCTTTGGCTGGTCATCCTCAGTCGCTACTGGTGCAGCCTGCATATGCTGCGCGGCAGGAAAGGCATCGGTATTTTTCAGCTCGATGGTTGTGTCCTCTGTGCCTCTGTTTATGGCTGTCAGGATATTCGTCATTATATTGTTTGACATTTCCTGGCTTATATACCACACCTGGTTTATGCTGACATCCAACAAACATGCATACAGATCCATAGGCTTCATGTCATATGTATCATATTCCTTTTCCTGTAACCTTAAGATGCCGGTCTGAACCTGTTCTACCAGATGTGCAAGCTTCATCTTGACTATGGAAACTGAGCATCCGAGACCTTCTGCGATATCTACTACCGAAAGCCCCATATAGTAATACAAAACACCACAGACCAGCTGTTCATTGCTGCATGCGCCATGGAGCTCGCTCAGTATGTCCTTTACCTGCTTTATATCATAGAAATCCTCGGGTGCGGCTATGTCTGTCTCGTCATATGTATCAAGTCTCAGTGTCGGACAATCCTTGAGGGATTCCTCTTCCCGTTCGGTAGATGCAAACGCTTCCGCATTCATACCACGATATATCCTGCTCATCTCATGAAGCAGCAGCTTTGAAAACCAGACATTAAACTGCTTTGGTTTGTCTATATCTCCTATCTCAGCATACATATTCAGATATACTGCCGACAGTGTCTTTTTCACTGCTTCCTCATCTCCGAGGAGTACATATGCGATATAATATGCCTTATTTACTGTATCCTTATATAGCTGTTGCTTTGCTTTATCATTTCCATTTTGTGCTGAACGCACCAATGAATATATGCTTCCCATTTAATAATGTCCTCCGACTTGCCTGTCATTTCTCATTTCAATCTCTATAAGTATATCACAGCATTTTGTTTTACTCAATCGCAACTTCTACCGCGATATATACGAAAAATGCCTGCCCATATATATAGGCAGACATTCTTATATTTGAAGATTGAATTATGCGTTAATTCTGGCGAGTAGCTCCTTGCCAAGCTCCTCGTTGCCTGGTTTGCCAAGCAGTGCAAACATGTTTTTCTTGTAGCTTTCTACACCTGGCTGATTGAATGGATTGACACCCAGCACGTATCCGCTGACGCCGCATGCAAATTCGAATGTATAGAACAGCTCTCCGAGAGTAAACTCATCTATACGGTCGATATTTACCTGTATGATCGGGATGCCTCCATCTACATGTGCGAGGATGGTTCCGTTCATGGCACTCTTGTTCGCAAAGTCTACTGTCTTGCCTGCCAGATAGTTCAGTCCGTCGAGGTCAGTATCCTCTTCCTCCATGACGATTTCCGCTACAGGATTTACCACATTGATAACCGTCTCAAAATGGTTCTGTGAGCCCTGCTGTATGAACTGTCCCAGCGAATGCAGGTCCGTAGTAAAGTCAGTAGCTGTAGGGAAGAGTCCCTTTCCATCCTTGCCCTCTGACTCACCATATAACTGCTTCCACCATTCAGATACATAGTGCAGTGCCGGCTCAAAGTTTGCCAATATCTCTATGCTCTTGCCCTTTTCCAGAAGTATATTTCTTACTGCTGCATAACGCATAGCATCGCTTGCTTCAAAATCCTGTGCCAGACAATCCTTTCTGGCCGATGCTGCGCCCTCCATCAGCTTATCTATATCAGCTCCGCTTACTGCTATAGGCAGGAGACCTACAGCTGTCAGAACTGAGAAACGTCCTCCTACATCATCAGGAACTACAAATGTCTCATAGCCCTCCTCTGTAGCCAGAGTCTTGAGCGCTCCCTTTTCCTTATCTGTAGTTGCATAAATCCTCTTTGCAGCCTCTTCTCTGCCATATTTTTCTATCAGCTTCTTCTTAAATATTCTAGCTGCGATACCCGGCTCGGTAGTTGTACCTGACTTGGAGATAATGTTTATAGAAAAATCTCTGTCGCCGATAACCTGCAGCAGATGTGCCATATATGTGCTGCTTATATTGCTTCCTGCATAGTAAATCTCAGGAGTCTTGCGGATCTCGCTGCTGACTGAGTTATAGAAGCTGTGTCTGAGTGCTTCTATAGCAGCTCTTGCTCCCAGATATGAACCGCCGATACCGATAACCACCAGCACCTCTGAATCAGCCTGTATCTTCGCTGCTGCCTTCTTTATTCTGGCAAATTCTTCCTTGTCATAATCAACCGGAAGATCGATCCATCCGAGAAAATCATTTCCTTCACCTGTTTTGTTTACCAGTGTTTCCTTTGCTGCCGTAACTTGCTCCTTCATGGCTGCTATCTCTTCAGCCGGAGCCATATTTGCAGCGTTTTTAAAATCAAAACTTACTGTCTGTGCCATTTCATGTTCTCCTTTTTTTATATCTGTCAGTATTAAATTCCTAACACACATTTTAGCAAAGGAGTTCTGCATAATCAACACTATTTTTCAAACATTTCATCCAAAAGCGGAAATGTATATCCTTCCTGCTCCATATTTGTGAGGACTGTGTCTAACGCATTTGCATTTGACTCTGACACATTATGCATCAAAATAATCGCGCCGCTATGATGATATTTATCGAAATGGCTGATTACATATTCGGTGCCTGGCTGGTTATTTATATCATAATCCAGATAAGCTATGGACCAGAATATCGTCTTATAACCCATGTCGTCTGCAAACTGCAAGACTCTCTCACTATATTCTCCCGAAGGTGGCCTGAAATACGGATCCATATCATATCCCGTAACCTCCTTCATATACTGAGCGCATTCATTCAATTCTTCCTTCTGCTCCTCTATGGAGATATCCGGCATGGAAGGGTGCGTCACGGTATGATTTCCTACCAGATGTCCCTCCTCCTTCATGCGGATGACCAGCTCTGGATTATCTCTGATAAATGTCTGCGTTACGAAAAAACACGCCTTCGCGCCATGAGCAGCCAGTACGTCCAGTATCTGCTCCGTATATCCATTTTCGTATCCGCAGTCAAATGTCAGATACATCACCCTGTCATCCGTATCTGAGATATCAAGATTTGCATAATATGCATTATACCGCTCAATCGCTATACTGCCATCGCAGCCACTGGTATTATGATCGTTATTTCGCACTATGTACCACGCATATTTCTGATTTGAGCAGCCATCATAATCTCTAAGCAGAGTCATATCCTCCGTCGTTACCTCTATGTCTCCTATACTTTCATTTTCATCACTTCCATTTACTGTATTTTCTTCACTTGCATCAGAAGGTGTAGCCGCACTCTTTTGTCCCTTGCCGCATCCGCCGGGCAAAAGTGCCAGCATCGCAAGGATTCCCACACGACAAATAAACCTTTTGATAAAACCCACTCCACATTATTTACTAGAGTCATCTGTACCGGAAGATATCTCACATCATCCGATCACGCTGGATATCAGCTGTTCCAGCAGCTCGTCGCTCAGCTCCGGTTCAGGAGGCTTAGTCTCCTCCCGTTCTGATTTCTTCTTACGGGACCTCTCCACAGGTACTTCCACCTGCTCCTGCTCCTTCTGTAATTTCTTTTCCAGCCTCTCCGTCAGTGAATTACTGAAATAATCATTCATAGCCGTATGCAGTCTGTACCGTCTCCAGCTGATATCCCAGAGATTTCCCGCTATAAGCTCCGCACCGCATACGGCTGTCCCCCATAGCAGGGTAGCCACTCCGGCTTTTATCTCACCTGTTCTATAATACTCGATACCGGCTCCAAATATTCCTGCTCCGCCACTTATAATCAGCATGTTTTTGATAAAGCCCTCCACGCTATGTATGTACCATCTGCCTATTTTCAATTTACCTACTGCTCTCTCCACAAAAACATCTACATTCCGCATCCTGTAGCCTATCGCTCCCAAATCCTCGAACCGTTCTCTGATTTTTTTTAGCTGCTTTTTCCGAGTGGTACCCATGCTCTCCGCCGCCTTCATCAATGTACCCATATAGGTACTGAGTATGATCCTGGTCACGATGCCTGCCACTCCTGCCACAAGCATCACATACACCAAAACATTCTGATTCATCAACATCTCTAACATATGAATCCCTCATTTCATTATTTTTCCCTTTTACCAAACAGACTGTTCCCGGGTCTCGTCCTTTTCGTTTCGGGTGCCTCTATTGTAAGCGTGCAAATTTTGATTTTGCAACCTGTTTTCCCCGACAAATGTTTGCTTTATTCCGCAAAATTAGTTATACTAGAACCCGATATCAGGCTAATTAATGTTTTAACATTATTTTACAGCTGATTTTAATTTTATAATCATATACTATATTGAGAAAGAAGTGTAACATATGGAATACAAAACAAAAGGAACCTGCTCTGTTAAGATTGATTATGATGTAGTAGACGGCAAGGTAAGAAATGTGAAATTTACCGGCGGCTGCAACGGAAATACAAAGGGTGTTGCTGCTCTGGTTGAAGGGATGGATGTCGATGAGGTCATCAACCGTCTCTCTGGTATTACCTGCGGTTTTAAGCCTACATCATGTCCTGACCAGCTCGCCACGGCTTTGAAGCAGTACAAATCTGAAAGCAGCCAGACTGCACACTAAGCATACATATCGGAGGTTCGATTATTATGAAGCGTATCATACTTACAGGCGGCGGAACAGCCGGTCACGTAACACCAAATATTGCATTGATTCCCGAGCTGAAAGATAACGGATTTGACATACATTATATAGGCTCCTATGACGGGATAGAAAAAAAGCTTATAGAAGAGATGGGTATACCTTATCATGGCATCTCCTCCGGAAAGCTCAGAAGATATTTTGACGTTAAGAACTTTTCTGACCCCTTCAGAGTATTAAAGGGATTGTCAGAAGCAAAAAAACTTATGAAGGAGCTAAAACCAGATGTAGTATTTTCTAAGGGCGGCTTCGTCAGTGTGCCTGTTGTGTTTGCTGCAAAGTCCGGGAAGATACCTGTCATCATCCATGAGTCCGATATGACGCCTGGTCTGGCAAATAAGCTCGCTCTGCCAAAGGCTACAAAGGTATGCTGTAACTTCCCGGAAACAAAAGAGCTCTTCCCTGAAGGCAAGGCCGTAGTTACGGGAACCCCTATCAGAAAAGAGCTTTTTACAGGCGACGCGGCCTTTGCATATAACTATTGTGGTTTTACCAAGCAAAAGCCTGTACTTATGATAGTAGGCGGAAGCACAGGCAGTGTTATTATAAATAATTGCATCAGGGACATTCTTCCTGAGCTTTTGAAACGTTTTAATGTGATACATCTGTGTGGTAAGGATAAAGCCGATCCTGCTTATGATAATACTCCGGGCTACGTACAATATGAGTATGTCAAAAAGGAGCTTGCAAGTATGCTTGCCCTCTGTGATGTTATCATATCCAGAGCCGGTGCAAATGCCATCTGTGAGCTGTTAGCTCTCCACAAGCCGAACATCCTCATACCTCTTTCCGCTAAGGCGAGCCGCGGCGATCAGATACTGAACGCGGCATCCTTCAAAAAGAGCGGCTACAGCTATGTACTCGAAGAGGAGCAGCTGTCCGGAGACACCCTGCTTGCTGCCGTAGACGAAGTCTACACAAACAGGGAAAGCTATGTCAAGGCCATGGAAGAAAGCAGGCTTTCCGACTCAGCAGCCATTATCATGTCCATGATAAATGATGTCCTTGCATCATAGATCCGAAAATAAATCAGCCTTATATACGCCTCGGGCGATTAAGTCCCTGAAGCCTGAAACCACGCTTTCGCTGTCCTTTCTGTAGGTCACGCCAAACCATTTGTCAGGTGTTTCAAGGACTTTTACCGAGGCTTCTTTTTTTGCAAGCATATCTCCTATTATAATCGGCAGCAGATATTCTCCTGTTGATGCATCCGTCAGATTTTTCAGGAAATCCCCAAAGCCCTGCTCGAGAGTATCTATAAATGATGCCGGGAAGCCCCACATATTCATCGATACATGAGTATCCGCATCTATCTGCATGCCATTTGCCATAACCTTTCCATCCTCAAGCATGACATTCTTTGTTTCTACTATCTCAGTCAGGAACTCATCCTCATCTACCTTGCATATGCCTCTGGTTACTGTTCCGTTTTCACTCAGCGTGTTTTTTAAGATAAATCCGGCCATACAGAAATGATTTTTGTCGCTCATTTCCTTCAGGTAGCCATACATATCCTTAAATGCCTGCTTACCATAATAATCATCAGCATTTATAACCGCAAATGGTTCATTTACGATACCCTTGCAGCAAAGGACAGCCTGTCCAGTGCCCCACGGCTTTGTCCTGCCTGCAGGCACCTCTATGCCGCTAGGCACATCATCTATAGACTGAAAAGCATATGCCACCTCAAAACCGAGTCTGTCACCGAGGGCTTCTATCCTGTCTCCGATAACCTGACGGAAATCCGCCTCAATATCCCTTCTTATGATAAAAACTATCTTATTGAAGCCTGCCTCCAACGCGTCATGTATAGAATAATCTATAATAATCTCACCATTTGGTCCTACAGCCTGAAGCTGTTTGATACCTCCGCCATATCGGGAACCGATACCGGCTGCCATGATAACTAGTGCTATTTTGTTACTTTTCATATGTTTGCTCCTTTATAGTATATGTTTTCTTGTCCGTCTATGATGCCCCTCTGCCCGTAAATATTACAAGGACAGTTTTCAGTAATATCTTTATGTCCAGCATCGGACTCCATTCATCTATATATTTGCAGTCTAATCTCACGACCTCATCAAAATCTGTGATGGAGCTTCTGCCGCTTACCTGCCACATACCGGTAATGCCCGGCTTGATGCTGATCCTTCTTCTCTGTTCAGGTGTATATTGCTCGAATTCATCCACTGTCGGCGGTCTGGTCCCAACCAGACTCATATCGCCCTTAAATACGTTCCAGAACTGCGGCAGCTCGTCAATGGATGTCTTGCGTATGAATTTGCCCACTCGCGTGATTCTCGGGTCGTCCTTCATCTTAAACATCGGACCATCGACTTCATTTAATCCCATCAGGGCAGCCTTTCTCTCCTCCGCATCCATATACATGGAGCGAAACTTATAAATATAAAATATTCGTCCGTTCTTTCCCATACGCTGCTGCTTGAAAAATACCGGGCCCTTTGATTCCAGCTTGATGGCCGGCACCACAAAGATACCTACTATCCCCGTAATTACCAGACCGATAAGGGATCCAAATATATCCATGGTCCTCTTTATTACGGTATGTCTGATCATATATTCTCTGTCGCTATATGTAACCGTGCCAAATGAGCCCAGATTTCCTATCTGCTTGAAGCCCAGATTGTCATAATCAAACTGGTTAATAGTAAGCACCAGCCTGATACCCATGCTTCTTATGGACTGATATATGTCTGACATATCCTTTGTATATTCTGCGGGAGTATGAACGATTACCGAATCAAGAGACAGATTGCTTATGATATCTATCAGATTTTCCTCACATGCCACCACCGGGATATCTTCTACCATCTCGCCCTGCATATCCTTATCTATGATGGCCAGATAGTTTATTCTAAAATACCAGTTTTGTGTCTTTTTTATTCTGGAAATAGTGTCGTAGACACAATCAGCCGTCGTGATCATAAGTGAGCTTATCGCAGAGCTGGAAAATTTATATTTCTTCTTCATGCAAATTTTCAGAATAACCCGAAATAGCGTGATAAGTATATAAGTGTAAACCAGTGCAAAGCATATTACCACTCTGGAGTAATATTGAGATAATTTTGCCAGGAATAAAAGTGCGAACAAAGCTGCCGCCGTGATGCCCATCCTTTTTGTGACATACCAGATCTCGCGTGGTACGCTTCTTTCCATAAATTCCTCATTACTCAGGCATAGGAATCCGGCTACCATATATGTACACAGAAATATCAGACACATCCCCATATAACTGCTGGAGTGTGTGAGTGCTCCTATCGTCATATATCTGGTAAAAAAAGCCGCAAAAAAAGCAATGCCTAAAAGTATTGTATCAGATATAAACACTGTGTATTTTAATAAATCCTTCTTCTCGCTTTCCATTTATATCAGATCTCCTTCTCTTTCGAAAGTTTATCAGCAGGCGCAGGCAAAATACGCCCCTTCCTTTACCCCCCCCTAGGGGATTATAGAATATTAACTATCTTCCTCGTCTGAGCCATAATAGCTGCCATAGTATTTACCATAGTACTTGCCATAATACTTTCCATAGTATCTGCCATAATAGCCCTTTTTGTGATTTTCTATCTTATTCAGGATTACACCTAGTATACGACATTTACTCCTGTCCAGCTGGTCGAGTACCTTTTGGGCAAACTTATAGCTTATCTTGTTATTTTCTATAACAAGTATGGCGCCGTCTACCTGCTTTGCTATTATCGCTGCATCTATAACTGACCCGAGCGGCGGTGTATCTATGATTATATAGTCAAATTCTTCTCTGGCAAGCTCCATGAGCTCTGCAAAGGTATCTGAACCGAGAAGCTCCGCCGGATTTGGCGGCACCTGACCTGCAGGCATCATATAAAAATCGTCTATATTTGTCTCATATACGCATTCGTCAAACGTATTCTGGCCTGAGAGATAATGACTCAGTCCCATCTCTGCGTTCTGTATCCTGTGCCTTCCTATAAGCACCGACTTTCTCATGTCTGCATCTACAAATAACACCTTCTTGCCATTATCTGCAAATGACCGTGCCAGATTCATCGATACAGCTGATTTTCCCTCATTCGGTGTGCATGATGTAAGGCATATGGTCTTTATCCTGCTTCCGGAAAAGAGTATATTTGTACGAAGCGTCTTATATGCTTCATTAGATGCAAAATCCATCTCGTCCAGTTTTTCAAGCGTCAGCTTATTCATGTCCGCCATCCTCCTTTTTCGATTTGCCCCCTGATTTTTTCTTAGCCTTCTTTTTCTTGCCTGATTTTTTCTTATCCTTCTTCTTTTTTCCTTTTTTCTTGTCCTTTTTCTCTTTTCTTTCAGGCTCTGAAAAATACTCTTCCTCTATATCTGTATCCTCGGTAGCCGCTGCTTCCGACATCTCATCATATACATCTGTTTCCGACACTTCCGGTATATAAGCTGGTACACCTTCGTCCGCCTCCGGTATATAAGCCGTTACGTTCTCAGCCTCATCCGGCATATATGCGGATAAATCCGGCATTATCGCTTCCGGCTGCAGCTCATCAAAACTATCCTCAGATGCAGGCTCGTCCTCCGGACGTTTCTTTCTTTTCCTGTGCTTCTTTTTTGTATCGTTGCTTTCAAGCACCGGTATCTGTCCTATAGTATTCAGATCCAGATACTTCTTTATATCCTCCGGTGTACGTATGGAGTCATTTAACAAAAACAGTATGATGATGACTGCAATAGATAAAAGTATTCCGATTACACCGCCCAGTATGATATTCTTCTTCAGATTCGGACTGGATGGTGATGTTGGAAGATTTGCCTCCTCTGCCACGTTAACCTTTTCTATATCCATAACCTCCATAACCACCTCTGCGGATACTTCGGCTACGCTTTCTGCAATCTGCTGCGCGACTACAGGGTCTGCATCCTCCACCGTGATCACTATATATCTGGTATTGTCGGGATTTGTCGCAGTTATCCTCTCCTGCAGCTCCGATACTGTCGTATCAAGGCTCAGATTATCTATTACCTGGTTCAGCACCTTGTTGCCTGTTACCTGGATTACATAGTCGTTCGTAAGTGAGCTTCCTGTCTGCAAATCCGAATATGTAACGGTGCTTTCATCGCTTTGCCTGTTTATGACATACAGCTTGGTGGTAGACGTATACATAGGTGTGATAAATACCTCTGTCGCGATGCCAGCGAGTGCCGCCAGTATGATTCCTACCCCGATTATGATCCATATCCTGTCAAGCAGTACAACAAATATCTCTTTTAAGTCAATTTCTATTTCCTGTTCCTTTTTTGATTCCATCTTTGAAAACTCCTGTGTCTCATATAATTTCATCCTTTAAAATCTTCATCGGATTATCATAAAATAATTTTTTTGCCGTTTCCATGCCATATTTTTTATATACATATCGGACACCGGCCTGCATATATGGCGCTCTCCCTACATCTCTATGTGCATCAGTACCAAATACATGTATCATATCATGTTTTAGCAGCTTTTTGCAAAAGCCTCCGTCTTCTATGGAGGAGACATTTACCTGGACATAGGCGCCCAGCTTTATCAGCTCCTCTATCTTATCAAACTGTCCAAGCAGCTGCTGATATCTTTCTATATGTGCTATTATGGGGAAATATCCCTTTTTTATAACACTAGACAGCCCTTCATATATTACACTATAACCTGCCCTCACGTCAAACTCTATTAATACATATCTGCTTCCATTTATTGTAAGAGCACTATGATTATCAAGACTTTCTGTAAGCCCCTCCGAATAATATAGCTCATTTCCCAGAAATATACGAAAATCCCGGCCTATCTCAGAGGCTTTTTTTTGTACATCCTTATATGTCGCCACAAGCTTTGCGACAGAAGGATTATCCTCGCCAGGGATGAAATGGGGCGTCGCAATCATATATCTTATCCCCTGTTCATATGCTATTTTCAACATATTTTCCGTCATTTCCATGCTCTTTGAGCCGTCATCCACTCCCGGAAGGATATGACTGTGTATATCGCAAAGGGCGAATCGTATATCTGCCATTTCTTGTCCTCATCTACTCCTGTGCACGTTTTTTTAACATATGTATGATACCCATACACATGCCAAATATAACTATTGCTCCCGCCGCCAGATACAAAAACACATCAATATCCTGCTCTATAATCGCCACGAGCAGATTGTACAGATATCTGGGCGAGATATTTAGACTCTTATATGCTCCCGAAAGCTTTATATAAAGCGGTGCTGCGCCGGTCATAACTGCTGCCGCCAGCACGCCGTAGCTTATATATCTGACACCCCTGTGCGCCCAGTGCTGCATGGCAATAAGTGCCGCACAGATGATTAATATCAGCACCAGCATGATAATCACACCATATGCAAATATATCATTATAAGCAGCCTGATATTTTATAAAATACTCGACAAATGGGAATTCTATCAGACTGTTATATTCTTCTGTTATCTCATCGACCAGGGTCTGTACGCCCTCTTCTGTTTCGTCGGTTGCTTCGATGTTATTTTCTACTATATAGCTCTCGATATTTGCCCTAAATGCATCCTCCAGATATGATGTGTCCGCTGTGTATTCCTTTCCCAGAAAAGCCGCCTCTATGGAGTTTTTCGCATCGATATACATCCTGTCACCATCTATTACACCATCCAGCACTTCCTCAGGAAGTCCTGTCGGCATCAGAGCATCCGCTATATTTTCATACAACGTGTCGCTCAGCTCAGCGTAGTAATTGGTCTTATTTAGCTGACCGGTTATCACTGACGAGTTAAATACACCCGCCTTTATACCCAGCAGGAAAAGGAGCGCCGTGATGCACAGGGATAGAATAAACGAAAGTATGTAGCTTATTATCTTTTTTATCAGTCTCTTTCTATGGTGCCTTTTTACACGATTTTGCTCCATCAGTTCCCCTCCTCGACTACAGGTCCAGATATTTTATCCGCAAATACATAAAAGCGTTCACTCTTTACGCCGATTAATGTACCAAACGGATAGCAGGTATAAAGAACCAGCTGCTCATCATCCGATATATAATCAAATACCTCATCATCATCATCAGAACCAATCTTTATCTCTGTTACTTCATATTCAAACTCGCCATAATTTGTCTTTATGACAAATACATCGCCCTCCTTGACGTCCTCTAACGGTTCAAAATACATCGAGTCATGCGCACCGAGAAGTATTACCCCGCCATAGCCCGGCAGAAAACTTCCTATGTACTGACCTGCGCCCTCACGAAATACGGCATCTGAGTCTCCCCAGTATACCTTCACATCCATATCAAGCCTCTCGCATATGAGTCTCGCATACTGTGTCTCATATCCTGGAAATACTATTTCGGACTGGTCTACTGTCCCGGATGTCGCCCTGTCAGCCGACTCATCATATATACTGTCCAGCTCAGAATTAAAATCAGGCGCACTGTCAGCCAGCACCATGCCCATTATGTTTGAAGCCATAGTCAGTACAGGATGGAGAACCAGATATATCAGACCATAGCCGAGCACAGCCATAAGCAGTGGAGCACAGATATATATCATCAGTTTATTCTTTTTTTTGCTCTTTCTGTTTTTTCTCTCACTCATCCGTATGCTCCCTGGAAAATAATCCAAATCTCCATGACAAAATAATAATTAACGCTACTGCTGCTATCAGGCAAATCGGAAATACAACCAGCGTATTCAGTCTGAAGCCGGTGTTTTTTACTGCATCCTTCATGGATACAAGTGTATTACCTGATTTATCCGTGATAGTGATGCCGTTTCCACTGGAATCAAAGCTGATGGTCACGCCCATATCCGATGCCAGCTCGGTAGCCTCGGCGATAACTTCTTCCTTGCTTTTTTCTGTGGTCACAATCTCGTCCAGATTTACTATGTTTGTCGCATCTATATTTGATGTGTCAGTCTCAGTGTCGTCATCATCCTCTGAAGCTTCGGGAGCCTCCTCCTCAAATGATGTATCTACATCAGGCTCATCCTCATACTCTCCTGCTGTGTCTTCTACCTCTACCTCATACAGATATCCGCCGGATATACCGGCTGATATGTTATTATATATATATGATACGCAGGCACTGGCCTGTGATGCAGTCAGATCATACTGGCTGTCAAGTGCATTTATAAGCTGATTGATATATGTGGATTTTACCCGATAATAAGACCCCTGATAAAAGAATGTACTGCTGGCTGCACTTATAACTGAAGCTTCTGCGCCATTGATGTCTGCGCTGACCTGCTTTCTGGTCATAAGTGTAAGTGATAAAATAAATATTGATAAAGCTATCGCCAGAACTATTTTATATTTTGTTTTCATACATTTATACCCCTTCCTGACCCAGATTAATCAAACCACATAGAAACGGAAAAATTATAGCAAGCCAAATCGACATGTGTCAATGTATAAAAATGGGAGATATGCACGCACACCTCCCATTCTTTATGTTTCATCAATCAGATGAATTAATTTTTAGTTGCTAAGAAGGCCATTCTTTACGTTATAGGTCTTGCTGCTTGAGCTTCCGGCAACTTTTGCTTTTCCTGTATATGATGTAAATACACCATTCTTTACATAGTACCACTTGCCGTTACCGCTTGAGTTCTTTACAAGACCTGTTGTTGATGTAAATACACCGGCCTTTACATAATACCACTTGCCGTTACCGCTGCTATTCTTTACTATACCGTTGTAGCTTGTGAATACGCCGTTCTTCACGTAATACCACTTGCCGTTACCACTGCTGTTCTTTACGATACCATTGTAGCTTGTGAATACACCAGCCTTTACGTAGTACCACTTGCCGTTACCACTGCTGTTCTTTACGATACCGTTGTAGCTTGTGAATACACCAGCCTTTACGTAATACCACTTGCCGTTACCGCTGCTGTTCTTCACGATACCGTTGTAGCTTGTGAATACACCGTTCTTTACGTAGTACCACTTGCCGTTACCGCTGCTGTTCTTTACGATACCGTTGTAGCTTGTGTAAATTCCGTTTACTACATAATACCACTTACCATTACCGCTTGTCTGCTTTACAATACCTGTATAGCTCTTGAACACACCATTTACCATGTAGTACCATGTTCCGTCAGATGCCTTAACTATACCTGTATAGTCCTTAACCTGACCTGTAGCACCATCTACATAATATCTGGTTCCGTTTACTGAGTAAACACCTGTAGTAGTTGGTGTAGCGCCATTGACTACTACATATGTAGTACCATCAACTGTTATAAGACCTGTTGTGGAATATGTTACTCCGTCGCCATAATACATCTTTGCGATACCCTTTGAGCTGTCGCCATCGATATATCTTACGAATACTGCGCATCTGTCGATATCTGTTGTATCAGATGCAAGACCTATAACACCGCCGCCTACTATGCCGGCAACATCCTCTGCATACTCAACCAGCTGAAGTCTGTTTGCCTGAGTGTTCTTACTTGAATCTGCAGTCATCTCATTATAGAGAGCCTTTGCCTCAGATATAGTATTCTCAAGTACGGTTACATCAGCAGCTGAAATATCCCCTGATGTATACTCAAACTGTTCAGCCATAAGTGTGTAATATGAACTGCTTGTAGAATATCCCTTTTCATCCGTACACCAGTCCAGTACGCTCTGTTCGTTTGTACCTGTTGCAGCGCTTGCTGTAAGCGTAGCACCGAACATCATTGCGGAAGCCGCTGCAAGAACAACAACCGCTTTGCTAATCTTTCTCATGATTAACGCCTCCTCATCACATATTTTTTTGTAATAAAAATTTAATTTACACTGTTTTATGGTACTCTGACAAAAAATAAATGTCAAGCAAAAATTAATAATTACCCAATTCATTTTTAAATTTTTATTAAATTTGCCAATAAAACCAATTGATTACTGCGCCGCCTTGGCAATTCTGTTAAGAGCTGCCGTCTTTGCATCGCCGGTAAGCGTATCGTCGCCTATAGTAATAGTTATATCTACAGCACTGTCATTTCTGACGCTAAATACCATCTTGAGCGAACGCTCCGTGTAGAGAGCATCTACGCCCTCCTTTGTCAGATCAAGTGTAGCCTTCGTGCCATAAAATGTAACTGTCCAGTTACCTGATTCTGTGCCGGCCTCATAATACCACGCTGTCGACTTACAGAGTGCAGTAAGCGCATCGCCATATGTTACTCCGTCCGATATCGTCATGCCCTTTATCTGATCCACATGTTTTGCCGCTTCATCATCAGTACGATACTGGATATTGCCCTTGACATACATCTTTGAGGTTTCAGGAAGCAGACAATAAATACCAAAGCACAATGCAACGACCACAACTATCGCTACAAGAATCTTAACAAATGTCTTCATAAAACACCACTCCTACCTTCATAATAAAATACTTTCACAAAAGCGTGTCAGAACAATTCCTTTTCAAGCTGGAAAATAAATTCCTCCAACAGCTTCATACGCCTGTCATATTCAATACGTCCTGCATCTGTCTTGCATCTCTTTATCTTTGGCTTGTTAATCCTGTAGAAATTCTTTATGCGGTAATACGCTCTCTTGTAGCTGGCATCCTCCTCGAGCGCCGTAGCCATAGAATCCCACAATACCGATATGGCTCCTACCTCATCCAGCAAATCCGCATCCATAACTATCCTGCATTCCAAAGACAAATCTGCATCTGTATCCTTGTCAGAATGTATCATTATTATCTCGCCTATCTTGGCTATCTTTTCCGGGTCAACTCCTATGCTGTCCAGATACTCTACTGCTATCTCTGCTCCTACCTCTCCATGAGGTCTGTCTTCGTCCCAGCCGATATCATGCAAAAGTGCAGCCAATACGATGATGTCCAAATCGCCGCCCAGCTTGGACTGCAGCTTGATCGCCCATCTGTACACTCTCATGGTGTGGTCGTATCTGCTCCTGAATGGATAGTTCGGCGGTCTGCCGTTTATGGCTGTCTGTTCTTTTACAAATTCGATTACTTCAGCGTAATTCATACTTGCTCGCCCCTTGTAAATACAGTTATTAGGTCATCAGGACTAAAAACCACCTGCAGCAGGGCTCTCCTCATGACTTTAGATGCTGTTACCTCAGTTAAAAAGCATCATGTATTATCTTATCATCTTTTAGTATATTTTGCTATTGTTTTTTGACTTTTTTTAGATAAAATTAAAAATCCATGCAGTTCTTCCTCGAAATGCCACCATAGACGTTACCCTGGCAGTTAACTCAGCCCAGGCACCCTCAAGGCGCACAGAGATTTCACCTTAGTGCTGCTTCGTCTCCGACCTGACACGGTTCGATGAGCTCTGCCGCTTGAGACCCAGACATCAACATCACTTACCAGGGGCAGCTCTACAGTAACATCCCTCAGAAGAACCATCACCCCTACTATAGCGGATTGAAGGTACAGGGCGCCGCTACTTCCCCGGTTGCATGGAAACTTTATAACATATTTAAATGGATGGAATCGGTCTTCCGACTCGCAAAAAAGATTATAATGGACAAGAAAAAAAACGTCAACCCTTAAATCTGCCCATTCTCAAATCTTTAAAAAATTCCTTCATCAGCAGGCTGCATTCCTGTTCCCTGACACCCGTGGTTGCCTCCGCCTGATGATTGAACGCGCTCATATCCAGCAGATTTATAATCGAGCCGGCGCATCCCGCCTTCGGATTCATACATCCTATGACAACCCTGGGAATACGCGCTTGCACTATTGCGCCCGCACACATCTGACATGGTTCAAGCGTCACATACATGGTACACTCCTCAAGTCTCCAGTCGTTTAGCTTACGAGACGCCTGACTTATCGCCATCAGCTCGGCATGCGCCAGAGTGGTTTTCTTCATATTTCTCTTATTATATCCCCTGCCTATTATTTTATCCTGAAAGACTATGACACAGCCTATCGGCACATCACCCTTTTCATATGCATGCTTTGCCTGTGCTATGGCCTTGTCCATGTATTTTTCATCCTTTGTCATAGATATCCCTTCTGCGGTATGCCGCCCATGTTTTATGAGCCCTTATGAGCTTATCCCCGTAATCCAATATCCGAACCTTCCGGTCTTATATGTATGATTATTCTGCTCCGGGCAAAATCTGTCAAATCCAAACATATGTGCCAGATACTTTTCTTTTGACGTATATACTCCCGGTATGCCAATCAGATATGCCGGTCTTTCATCATATACAGATGTTGCAAATCTGCCAAACAGCAGATACTTATAATTATAAAACCCATGTGTCAGAAAGCTGTTCGCTCCCAGATGCCAGTTTGCCATATCTGTGAGACCTATATCATTTGGTGTGATTTTTACACACTCTATCATCTCTCCGCCGTCCTCTCCGGCAAACAGTACCGGCAGCTTTTCATGAGTATCCATAATGCGAGAAAGCACATCCGCATCCGATACAGCCTGATAAGCCTCGGGCTCAGGCTTGTGTTCAATCTCAGACTTGAGGTCAGGCTCCGTCATCGGCTCGTTCATATGCTGCAGTTCAGCCTCACGTTCCGGCTCAGGCTCGCGTTTCGGCTCAAGTGAAAGCTCTGGTTCAGGCTGCTGCCATATATATGCTTTATCATAATTTACGATATTATCCGACCATGAGGAGCAAAACATGTCCGTCTGTCCTTTTCCATGTATGATTACACCGCGCATCGCCGTCACAGGCTTGCCGCTATCTCCCACATTATTCCAATCCACTTCAAAAGCAGCTTCACCTCTGCCGTTTTTCATGCGCATTTTTCCTATTTCCATCATTGCCGGTATGGTTATCTGTCGTTCCCTGGATACTGCCTCATTTTCCGTGCCGTATTCAAGCGTTTCAAGATACAGATACACGCTATATGTCATTTCGCCCCCGGACATTATGTTTTTCATACCGATATTGATCCTGGCTCTGCTGCCTGCCTTTTGAAATTTGATAAAACCTGCATTCTCACACTTTTCATTTCTGTGAAATCTGTAAATATAGGATATAAATCTGTTCCAATAAATCAAAAACTGCCCCTCCATTCGCTTTTTGGTTAATTATTATTTATGAAGCAGCTTTCTCTTTTATGAATCTATATCTCAGACAAATAATCGCTTATTCGGGCAAACTCTTCCAGATTAAGGCTTTCTCCTCTTACATTCGTCGCGAGCCCCACATGCAAAAGAGCTGCCGTCGCCTGTTCCTTGGTAAAACCGAGCCCGCCGCCTGCGATACCATTTACCAGGGTCTTCCGTCTCTGATTAAATGATGCCCTGATTATGGCAAACATCAGGCCTTCATCCTTTACCATTACAGGAGGCTCGTTATATCGGTTGAGCCTTATCACCGCTGAGCCTACTGCCGGTCTTGGTATAAAACAGTTCGGCGGTACATTTGCAATGATATACGGACTCGCATAATACTGCACAGCAAGCGACAGCGCACCGTAATCCTTTGATCCGGGGCCTGTCTGCATCCGCTCCGCTACCTCCTTTTGTACCATTACCGTCACGCTTTCCAAAGGGACATGGCTTTCAAATAACCCCATAATGATAGGTGTCGTTATATAATATGGAAGATTTGCTACCACCTTTATTGGCCGTCCACCATTTTTTTCTGCCACAAGGCGTCCGATATCAAGCTTCAGTATATCTTCATTTATAATGGTTACATTATCATATTCCGACAAGGTATCCTCCAAAATGGGGATAAGCTTTTTATCTATCTCAACGCCGTACACCCATCCTGCATTTTCCGCCAGATACTGGGTTAGGGTTCCTATGCCGGGTCCTATCTCCAGCACCGTATCTTCCTTTGTTATCTCCGCGCCTTTTATTATTTTATTTATCACATGCTCGTCTATCAGAAAGTTCTGTCCGTATTTCTTTTGAAATGAAAAGCCGTACTTCTTTATGGTCTCTATCGTAACCTGCGGATTGCTGAGCTTGTCCATCATTCAAACCTCCATCCTTGATGCTTTAGAATCTATATAGCCTGAGCGCGTTCTCGTACGTTGCATCATAAACCTCTTTGGTGGTTATGCCCTTCAGATGGGCGATTTCCTCCGCTACATATGGAATATTCAGCGCTGTATTACGTTTCCCCCGAAATGGCTCTGGCGACAGATATGGCGCATCCGTCTCAAGCACCAGACGATCGAGAGGCGCATACTCCACAACCTCTTTGAGCTTCCTGGCATTTTTAAATGTCAATACGCCTCCTATGCCAAGGAAATATCCCATATCAAGGAACTGCCTTGCCATCTCACATCCATATGAAAAGCAATGTATTACGCCTCCCATTTCCTCTGCCGCAAGCTCCTTCATGACATCCAGGGTATCTTTTGCGGCATCTCTGCTGTGGATTACCGTCGGCAGACAGGCCTCCCTTGCGAGCTCCAGCTGTCTTTTAAACCAATATATCTGAGTATCTCTGTCAGGCTCATCATAATGATAATCGAGGCCTATCTCCCCGATAGCCTTTACCTTTTCATTTGCCGCAAGCTCCTTCAGCCGGTTGATGCATTCCTCGTCAAGCTCTGTCACATCACTTGGATGTACGCCTATCGCTGCATATATATATGGATATTTTTCTGTCAAATCCACCGAAGCATATGTCGTCTTCATATTTGCGCCTATATTCATAACGCAGCATATATTATTTTCAGGAAAGCTTCCTAATAAATCTTCTCTGTCCGCATCAAACGCCTCATCATCATAATGAGCATGCGTTTCAAATATTTTATATTCATCCTGCATATCAGATTTCCCTCCAGATCTCTATGTGCACGGCCACCGCCATGCCCACCCGAAATGTTAACATATATGGCTACCGCTGTCAAAGTATGTACGCCAACTTCGTTGGCGTGCCTTCGCACTTGCCAAATGCGAAGCATTTCTCGAATGGCAAGTGCTCCTTAAAGCTTGTGCGTTTGTAAGGTAAGAGGTATGCACATAAAAGACGATTAGCGAGGCTTTATGTGCATACCTCTTACCTTGCAAGTACGTATAACTTAAAAGGATGCCAGCCGGGGAAGCTGACATCCAAAAAAATTAAAAAATGAGGGGAGAGAGGATTCAATAAATGAAAAACTCTTACAATGCACAGTATATAAGAGGAATGTGACGAAATTGTGTTTAAAGTATGATAAAAAAATAAATTGTCAAAAAAGCTGTAAAACAGCGTACAGAGAAACAGCCCGCTCTCTTTTTATATTGATATCTTTCGGAAAAAGTCTTAAAATGATTACATTATACAGCAGTGATGCTCTATGCTGTTTTATTCGGAGGTTGATATGATTAATGAAAAATATGCTGATATGACCACCAAAGGTTCTATCATTCGAGAATTTGCAGGTATTGCTGCAAAGCGTGCGGCTGTTATCGGCAAGGAAAATGTTTTTAACTTTACGATAGGAAATCCATCCGTTCCGGTATGTGATGAGTTCACTCAGGTGCTGCAGGAGCTTCTGGCAAATGAGGAGCCGGTCGCATTACATGGCTACAGCCCGTCGCTGGGTATCGATTCGGTGCGTCAGGCGGTAGCTGATTCGCTGAATAAACGTTTTAATATGGAATATAAGGCCGCAGACATATTTATGGCATCCGGCGCAGCGGGCGCTATCGCTCATGCCATCAGATGCGTCACAAAGCCGGGAGATAAGGTCATAACATTCGCACCGTATTTCCCTGAATACATCCCTTATGTCGACGGAACCGGTGCAGTCCTCGAGGTTGTGCCTGCTGATACCGATACTTTTCAGATTAATTTTGACGCACTGGAGGATATGCTGAGTCCTGACGTTCACGCGGTACTTATAAACTCACCTAACAATCCGTCAGGCATCGTATATTCTACGGCTACGATAAAGAAGCTGGCTGATATGCTTTATACCAGGCAGGAGGAATACGGCCACGACATCTATCTGATTTCTGATGAGCCATACAGAGAGATAGTATTTGAAGGTACGGACGCCCCATTTATATCCGCATTTTATGATAATACCATCTGCTGCTATTCCTTCAGCAAATCCCTGTCTCTACCAGGAGAGCGTATCGGATATGTCGCAGTAAATCCAAAGTGCAAGGACGCCGAGCTGATAGTCCTTATGTGCGGACAGATTTCCAGATTTACAGGTCACAACTGCCCGCCATCACTGATACAGCTGGGTGTGGCACAGGTACTTGATAAGACCGCAGACCTGTCAATATATGAAAAAAACAAAAACATACTTTATACTGAGCTTACCCGAATGGGTTATGAATGTGTAGAACCGGGCGGAACATTTTATATGTTCCCTAAAACCCCTATAGCAGATGCAAATGCATTTTGCCGCAAGGCGCTGGAGAAGCTGGACCTGGTGCTCGTACCCGGCGACAGCTTCTGCTGTCCATCGCATATGCGTATTGCTTACTGCACTACTACCGAGATGGTAGAGCGTTCACTGCCATTATTTGAAAAGGCATTAAATCTATTTTAGAACTTCTGAGGCAGACAGCCCAGAGCCATGACACCGGCACCTACATGACAGCAAATGCTTGTAGGGAGCCGGTACATTTGTATATCAGGATCGTTAAAATATCCTCGCACCTGTTCCAGCCATTCCTTCGCTGGTTCGATATCTCCTGAATAAGCTGCCTGTACCTTTATCCTGTCATCACTAAAACGTTCCTTTATATCCTTTGCCGCTGCTTGAAGCATGATTTCCTTTGCCTTTGCCATACCACGCGCCTTTGCAAATGCGTCCAGCTTCTCGCCCTGTATCTGAAGCACTGGCTTCAGACCTAGAACTGTAGCAAGCATAGCCCCTGCCGCAGTTACCCGACCGCTCTTTTTTAAGAGCTCCAGTGTATTTACTGCGAGATATATACTGCAGTTGAAGGCGTCTTTTTCCAGATATTCTGATATTTCTGATGCAGATTTGCCCTGTCCGGCCAGAGCCAGCGCATCAAGCACTGACTGCCTCTGGGATATGGATATCCTCTTGTTGTCCGGCACGCAGACCTTTCCATCATAATCCTCCGCCATACCCTTTGCGGTAGCATATGAGCTGCTGAGTGCCGACGACATCGGAATATACACCAGCTCATCATACTCCTTTAGCACCTCATCCCACAGTGAGGTCAGCGCCAGCGGAGATGCCTGAGAGGTCGTTACATCATCCCCTGCTTTAAGTCTTTCAAAAAATAATTCATAGGCGTCATCTACTCCATCCAGATATTCCTTACCATTTATCATAAAAGGCATATTTATCAGGCGTATGCCAAGCTTTTTCGCTTCTTCATTTGTTATCCCACTATTTGTATCTGTTACAACTGCAACCTTACTCATATACTACACTCTCCTGCTTCTTTATCTATGTCTGATTTTATCACGTACGTACACGTTCGCGACTCAGACACCATAAAATTTCTTCTCGAAATTAAATATAGTTGAGCCGAAGATATCTGTCAATTATTAATTGAAACAATCGCACTTTTTATGTATAATAATGCATAGCGTTTTAAGCAAAACAAAAGGGGAACAACTATGTTAGAAAACAATCACGAGAAAAAAACTAAAAAATACGCAGGGATTTTGGCTCATCCCACCTCATTTCCAAGCCCATATGGCATAGGAGATTTGGGAAAAGGAGCATATGATTTTATTGACTTTCTTAAGGCATCCGGCATGAATTTATGGCAGGTGCTTCCGCTTGGACATACCGGATTTGGAGATTCGCCTTATCAGCCATTTTCGGCATTTGCAGGTCAGCCTCTGATTATAGACCTTGACGCATTAAAGGAATATGGTCTGCTGCACGATGAGGATTTTGCGGAGATGCCGGAGTGGGATCCTGTAAAGATCGACTATGGCGAGCTTATCGCATTCAAGACTGCTCTTATGAAGCTGGCCTATGAGAGATTTGCAGATATCGAATATCCTGACGGGCTCTCATCAAATGAAGAGCTTATGAACGAATATAATAATTTTATCGATACCAGCTCATGGCTTGAGGATTATGCACTATTTATGGCCGGAAAGGATTTCCATGAAGGCATGCCATGGTATATGTGGGAGGATTCCCTGAAAAAGCCAACCAAGCGCCAGCGCACCGCATGGAAGAAAAAGCTTGCCTATGAGATAGGCTATTACTATTTCATACAGTTCCTGTTCCATCATCAGTGGTCAGCACTCAAAACATATGCAAATGACGCAGGCATCAGCATCGTGGGTGACACGCCTATATTTGTGGCATGGGACAGCGTCGATGTATGGAGTCACCAGGAGCTGTTTATGCTCGATACCAAGGGCTATCCTACAGAGGTAGCCGGCGTACCGCCTGATTATTTTTCCGCTACAGGACAGCTGTGGGGCAATCCTTTATATAACTGGCCGAAGCATACGGAAACCGGATATGAATGGTGGTTCGAGAGAATCAAGTACCAGCTTACACTGACTGATTTCCTCAGGATAGACCATTTCAGAGGCTTTGACAAATACTGGGCTGTGCCATATGGCGAGGAGACTGCCGTAAACGGTCAGTGGAAGGAAGCGCCAGGCGTGAACTTCTTTACACAGCTTGAGGCAAACTTCGGTTATCGTCTGCCAATTATCGCAGAGGACCTCGGCGAGATCGACGATTCAGTAATTGAGCTGCGTGATAAATTTGGATTCCCGGGCATGAAAATCCTCCAGTTTGCCTTTGAAAATCCGGAGGAAAATGATTTTCTGCCGCATAATTATACGAGAAACTGTGTCTGCTATACCGGTACTCACGACAATGATACTACTCTTGGCTGGTATCAGAAGGCATATGAGGCTTCAAAGGATAAGCTGCGCAGATATTTCAGCACGGATGCCAGTGATATCTGCTGGGTCATGATAAGGGCATGCTTTTCATCAGTGGCAAATATGGCTGTCGTACCTATGCAGGATGTACTAAAGCTCGATTCCGATGCACGTCTTAACACTCCAGGTGTGGGCGAGGGCAACTGGGCATGGCGATTCACATCTGAGGATATGAATAAGCAGCTCGAGGAAAGATTATTTGAGACTGCAAAGCTTTATGGAAGATAGGAGAGTTTTTATTTGAGAACCGTAATTACTGTATTTATTGCTTTAATTTATGTGGTGCTTGCGCTTCCGGAGCACGCCTACCTGAAACATCTGGCACGAAAAGACCAGGAAAAAGCATATCAGAAAGCATTCAAACTGGTTCGCCGTTTTTTTGGCACGGTAATGTTTCTCTCCGGTTGCAAATATACCGTAAAGGGCAGGGAAAATATTCCTGACGACCAGGCGGTCATGTTTGTTGGAAATCACCGCAGCTATTTTGACATTTTGTCATGTCATAATGCCATAGGCAGACCTGTGGGATTTATGTCAAAGGTGGAAATATTCAAGCTTCCTTTTATTCATTTGTTTATGGATGATATAGGCTGTACTTATCTGGACAGAAGCGATGTCAAAAGCGGGCTTGAAACCATTAACAAATCCGCTGAAAATATCAAATCAGGGCACTGCATGATGATTTTCCCGGAGGGCACCAGAAACAAAGGCGACGAGCTGCTCGAGTTCAAGGAGGGCGCATATAAGATCGCTCAAAAAGCGGGATGTCTTATCATCCCGGTAGCTATCTGCGGCACTGATAATGTAATGGAAGCAAACAAGCACCATATGATACATAAGCATAAGGTCATAATAGAGTTTCTTGAGCCTATAGATATCAAAGGATTAAAGCCAAAGGAGCGCAAGGAATTACTCGAGACGATACCGGGTATCATTCAGGCCGCGCGTCTGAGGAATCTTACAGAGATTAACTAATATTAACGCAATTTATTTAAGGAGGACATTCAAATGCCAACATGGTTGATTGTAACATTAATAGTCATAGTAGTCGCTATTGCCATCCTGGTTGTTTTATACATACTGGGAAACAGACTTCAAAAGAAGCAGGCAGCTCAGAAGGAAGAGGTAAATAAAGCCGCTCAGCCGGTTACGATGCTTGTCATAGATAAGAAAATGATGCCTATGAAGGACGCCGGTCTTCCAAAGCAGGTTATGGCTGCTACACCAAAGAGATATCAGAGGGCAAAGCTTCCTATAGTAAAGGCAAAGATAGGTCCGCAGATTACAAATCTAATCTGTGATGAACTGATATTTGACAACGTACCTGTAAAGGGCGAGATAAAAGCGATGGTAAGCGGCATCTACATTACCAGCATCAAAAATGTGCGTGGTAAGGTAGCTCAGCCTGAAGGCAAGAAAAAGGGATTTGGCAGGAAGCTTCGTGCAAAGCAGGCCGAGTACCAGAAGATATACGAGCAGGAAAGCAAGGCAAAGAGTATCTCAAAGGAGGAGAAGGCTGCTGCCAAGGCTAAGGCAAAGAAGGAAGCTGAAAGAGCAAAAAAGATTAAATGATTTCAGATACAAACAAAGACGTCATCTATAAAAACATCATATGTATAGTGTTATTTATCATGGCAGCATATCTGTGTCAGGTAGCAGCTGCTCTGATACCAGTATGTATATCTGCGCTTACCAAACGGTCATATGATATGCCGGGCGGCATGTCACTATTTATCACATATATGCTTTATGTTCTTATATTTGGCGTTTATGGCATAAAAACCGGCATTATCAATGTCGGTTTTTTTAGTGATGAAAAGCATACAGGCCCTGACCCAAGAGTGCCGCATCCGAACGCAGCCCGCCAGGTACGCGATTATTTCTATATCATACTGACAGGTATATCGCTGCAATATCTGGTCGCTGCTATTTTGTCATGTATCTCGTTATATGTGCCTGAGCTGTTAGCTGAATATAACACGATGGTCGAGGCTTCATTTTCCTCTGGTATATGGGCGATTCTCTCCACAGCTCTTATTGCGCCTCTCGGAGAGGAGCTGCTCTTTCGCGGTCTGATACTGCATCACACCAGACAGATAACCGGACCGATTATCGCAGTCATCATAAATGGCATATTATTTGGTCTGTATCATATGAATCTCGTACAGCTCTGTTATGCCATACCAATAGGTATCCTGCTGGCTGCCATCGTCACGGTAAGCCACTCCATTTACCCTGCCCTGATACTTCATATGGCTGTCAACATCACGGCCTATATGATGCCGGCTGCCCTGTTTGCAAAAAAAGAAACCATAATTTGTACAATCATGGTTTCTTTGATTATCGCATCTATATGTATATGGCGCTATTTCGCTCACAAAACATATCGTGACAAATAAAATATATAGGCCTTTTCGTCAGGATCTTCCTCGTAATGTGACAGCTTGATGATGCCCTTTTGTATGAACAGCTTTACCCTCTTGATTTCCCTCAGTATCTCATATGTCGGATAATAAACTATCAGCTGCATATCACGCGGATTTTCTCTGGCGGATGCTATGATATTATCGATTACCCTGCCAAAGGTTTCACCGGAAAACGGATTAAAGAAATAAAAGAAATTATCCTCCGGTGTAATCTCGTATTCGTCCGCCCTCAAATAATGAAAAAACATCCTATCTTCCTGCTCCAGAAATTTCGACTGATATCCTGCCGCATTCTGTAACAGTCTATCATAGATTTCTCTGTTGCTTTCGATACCTGCCACCTTGCAGTAATGCCTGGAATTTACATAAAAGAGAACTCTTCCCAGTCCGCATCCAAAATCCACCAGCTTATCCTCCGGCTCCATGCTTATCCGGTCAAATATCTGCACCAAATCATTATAATATGTCGCCTGATATGGATTGTCATCCTCTGTATACGCGCCTGTCGTCACCTGAAGACCATTTAGAACCTCCTCGCCGGTACTTATCCCCAGAAAATCATCAAATGCTTTATCATTATCCATGCAAATTATCCCTTCTATTTATGTGCAATTATGCATTGAAAGTTTATATAGGTGTCTGCTATATATGTTCAAACGGTCAACGCTCCCGCTCGGTTGTCCACGCAGCGGTACTAAATTCGCATCAAAGCTGCTCATTAAGTACCGGCGTGTACAAATGTGACCTTATTGAACATATAGAGCAGACACCTTCTATATTTTAGCGGTCACATACAAATATCTATATCCAGATTGCACATAAATACGTACTCCTGTCCGAAATCTATGAAGTATTTCAACTCGATGCGTCCGGTTTCGTCATTTAACTCCATGCTATAATCACGTGTCAGAATATTTACCTGGAGCGGTCCATAAGGCGTATTATATGACGCCTTCATCCATTTATCGCCGCCAAATGACATCACCGTGTTCACGCCGCCGCATTTTGTAAGTACTATGTTGTCACTGTCAAATTTCAGAAGATTTTGGATGGGATTTTCTCCATCATCATAATACTCATCATATTTGAGCATATTTAACCCGTCCTTGGAATAAAATACGCCCGTGGTATCAAGCTCTATGGTAGTGCTGTCCTCCGACTCAAGCAAATCATCTGTCAAAAGCTGCCCTGCAAGCAGCCTGTCATCCGCCGGTATCGGAGTCTGGGTTCCGGCGACCTTTATCCTTACTTCCTTTTTCATATTCCAATTATCTCTCAAATGCCATTTCTATAAGTGTATTTACCAGGGTTGCTATATCATACCCCTCAGCATCCCACAACATAGGATACATGCTGATAGCCGTAAATCCAGGCAGTGTATTTATCTCATTAAATACGACCCTGTCTGTGCCCTCCTCAAGGAAGAAATCCACTCTTGATATACCAAATCCGTCCATGGCGTTAAAAATCTTTATCGCATCTTTCCTGATTTCCTCTTCCTTTTCATCAGGGAGATCTGCTCCAATGACAGTCTGGGATGCAGCATTATTATACTTTGCATCAAAATCATAAAAGTCCGCGTCTGCAGCTGCGAGTATCTCGCCTACTCCCGAGGCCTTCGTATGCTTCTTGTATCCGAGGACGCCACATTCCAGCTCACGCCCCTTTATATTTTCTTCAACTAATATCTTGTTATCATATTTTATCGCTTCCTGAAGCGCACTCAAAAGAGACTCTCTGTCATATGCCTTTGATACACCCTTGGACGAGCCCGCCTTGGACGGCTTTACAAATACCGGATAGCCGAGCTTTTCTTCTACTCTGTCCATGGCTTTTTCGATATCCTGAAAATCCTCCGCCATAACAGGCACAAATGCTGCCTGACATATGCCTATACTATCAGCTATTATCTTGGTATAAAATTTGTCCATAGCTGCCGCAGAAGCGAGAACGCCGCAGCCTACATATGGTATGCCTGACATTTCAAACAGACCCTGTATCGTTCCGTCCTCTCCATACACTCCATGAAGCACAGGAAATATCACATCCACCTTTAGCGTGGTAATATGATCGCCATCTCTGACTATCAGCTCGCCGGCTGTATCAGGAGATATAAATGCATTTATACTGCTGTTATACCAGCTGCCGTTTTGTATGCTTTCTATGCTGTCGGTAAGAAGCCATTTTCCGTCCTTTGTAATACCTATCAGAGTTATATCATATCTTGAAGTATCTACAGCCTTTGCTACAGTAACAACGGATACACACGACACCTCATGCTCTGAGGATCTGCCACCAAATATTACTACCAGTCTTTTCTTAGCCATATCGTCAAGCTCCTTTATAGAATGTATTGCATGCAGCAATCTTTTTAGATTATAACCCAGTATGGCCAATAATTCAACCGTCGTTAATACAATCTTATCTCGAGAGTTTCATAGTCTCCGGCCGCATATACGACTCCATTCAGCTCCTCCTCATCCATATGCTTTACCGTAAAAAATGCCTCCGCCGATGTCTCGACGCCAAACTCCTCCGCCGCTTCCTTCGCCCATCCTTCTATATCCGGCAGGCTTAGCACAAATGCATGCCTTGCCTCGTTGAGTGTCATATCCGAGTTATAATCCTCTCCATATTTTTCAGCGAGCCCATACAGCACGGCCTGCTTTACCATGATGGACAGCATGTCCTCCTCAGACTCTGAAAGCTGCTCAGCGCCCTGATAAACCACATCCAGCCTGATATTCTCCATATCGTCTATGTCTGCAAGCACCTCTGTCGCCTCCGAAGCGTTACTGATTAATGCCTTGATATTTCCGATATTTGCCACCAGCAATCCGCCTACTATACCTATGATTATGCCCTTCACGGCTGCATTATACATATTCAAATCTACCTTACCTCCATTACTCCCATACATTCGCCCTCATAGTGTCCCTCGATATATTTTCTGATATTATCTTCCTCCATGTCCTTTATGCCATAGGTCAGCTCCGCATCTATTATTACCTCCAGATAGGTCACGGCAAATCTTTGATTTAATTCTGCAGACGCCATCATATAGGTTTCCATATCCGGCGATATGATATACTCCGTATGACTGTCATCTAACGGTTTTACGTGCTCCTTATCATACGCTTCTATCGCTTCCTCAAGCGAATCCGCCGTGTAGCTCTCCACCTTCTCTTCAGCGTCGCCTCCCGATACCGCATCCATTACAAAGGTATATTCCATCTGCCCCTGATTTTGGTTGATAGCTATGACGGTCAGATAATCCACATCCTCTAACGGTACACTGCCGCAGCCTGTCAGGATTATTGCAAATACCGCACCTATAACCATCGCAGCCCCATCCTTCAGCTTCAGCTTGGTTTTTGAAGCAAAAACCGGAGCGATGATTGACAGTGGTATGTCTATCATACCCATATATCCTGCCGTCAGCCTGTATATACCTACCCTCGAAGCAAATCCTTCAAATAACGGATAAATTACCAGAAGTCCTATACCATATATGAACATAAAAGGTATAATCTTCACATTTTTCCATGCAAACCGCGTCATCTCTCCAGCAAAAACAAAATGTATACCGACGAGACAGACTAACGATATAACAAAAATCATACATACCGGAAGGCCCAGATGAGATATATCAGAAAAAGGCAGTTTCAATGCACCCACCAGATGTAGTATATTTCTCCTGCCGCTTTCAAGCGAAGCGATGCCAAGCAAACCCACCACAAAAACGCAACCAACAAGCGCTATTACTATGGATGTAACAGACGATTTAATCAGCATCGACCTCTTCCTCCGTCTGACCATAGCGTAGATAAATACTACAAATTCTATCATGGAAAAAGCTAAGAAAAACAGATATCCTCTCTTCATTACCGAGCAGACTGATGTGGCAAAGCCCTCCGGCAGCTCCCATGATATGAGATCGGTTACCCTGGATAATGAAAGGTTTTCTATACCCGAAAGCCCGATAAATATGAAGAGAATAATCGCTGCTATAAATATAGCCTGATAGAAATCCAGCGCGGCATGCAGACCTCTGATACCCATGATTATGCCGGTAAATATGACAGGAATCAAAATTATACCTGAGCTATAGCCGTTTAGCATCAGCACCCGACACGCCCTTGAGGCTACATACATTAGTATAAGCAGTCTGATACTGTATCTTGTCACATATATCAAAGCCAGCGTCTTGTTTGAAGACTTTTTTTCTGTCTTTTCCTGCATCTTACTTACCACAATATATAGTGCTATCACATATATGAGGCATATTAATAGGCTCAGAAAAAGTGACGTTATCAGATGATTTTTGCCAGTTTTTGATATAATCGCAAGCATACCGACCGTACCTGCAGGCGCTATCATCAGCACAGAAGCAGGTAGAAGCTTTGAAACGTGGATTTTTTCATCATTAATATGCTTAAACATTATTTTCCCCTTCATTTTTGTTCTGAATCGTCTCTTTTTCTTAACCGTATCTTCTCATCCTTATGCGCGAAGTCGGGACGATGCTTCAAAAACTTTATCGGACTTCTCATGATAAAATCCCTGTTCTCTTCGGCAACTACCCCTCCCGCATGAACGATTGGCGACATATATGGCACACCAAAGCTCTCCATACCTGACAGATAGATAATCAGACACAGCATGGATATAAGGAAACCATACAAGCCCCATAGAGCTGCCATAAGGATCGCGACAAATTTTAACAGCCTGAAGGTTGAGGCAAATACCTCATTTGGTATTGCAAAGGAAGCTATGGCTGTCAACGCGACCACTATTACCACGATGGTACTGACTATGCCTGCCTCGACTGCGGATTGTCCCACAATCAGGCCGCCCACTATACCTATCGTATTTCCCATCTGACTGGGGAGCCTGATACCCGCTTCCCGTAGCAGCTCAAAGAGCAGCTCCATGATGAGCACCTCCACAAATATCGGAAACGAAAGCCCGCTTCTGGCATCTGCTATGGCATACAAGAGCTTTTCAGGTATTATCTCTCTATGAAAGCAGGTAACCGCTATATAAAATCCCGGCAGACCTACGGCGATAAATGCCGCTATATATCTTATTATCCTGGCAAATGTAGCCACAGGCCATCTGTTATAATAATCGTCCGATGTCTGAAACAGCGTATTTATCGTGGCAGGCGCGATAAGCACCTCAGGAGAATTGTCAAAGGCTACAACTACTCTGCCGTCTACGATTGCGGCAGCTGCCTTATCAGGTCTGGTAGTAGCTTGAAAGAGCGGAAACGGTCTGTACCATTTTCGCTCCATCAGATGCTCCGCCATGCCGCTGTCAAATATCGCATCGATGTCATACTCATTCAGGCGATTTTTGACATTTTCTACCAGCTCCTCCTTTGCTATCCCCTTTATATACATTATCGCGTAATCCGTCCTCGATCTGACGCCTATATGATCTTGGTGCACCTTTAGAGCCGTGTCCTTTATCCTGCGCCTTATGAGCGCCGTAGACATTCTGATGGATTCATTAAAGCTGTCTCTTGCGCCCCTCATGCCGCCCTCTGTCGCGCTTTCATCCACACCTCTCACAGGCAGAGATTTCGACGACAGTACAAATGCCTTATCAGAATCCGAAACAAAGATACCCGTATCACCCTTCAATACAGCATAAACGACCTCATCCAGCTCTGTTTCTATGTCCATATCCGCCGACTGCGTCTGATAGGTATTCATTGCATCCCAGAGATTTTGCGATTTACTATTTCTCCACTGATATGTCACCGGCTTAATTACCCTTTCCTCTACCAGCTCGTTATCACACAGCCCGTCTATATAAACCACATAGATATATCCGGTTTGTTCTCCCTGATGCACTGCAAATTTTCTCTCTACCACGTCCTCGCAGTCCTCAAACATACTGCGCACCTTTTCTATATTTTTATCTATATTTCTGTCTATCTTCATATCGCCCATACCCCACACTATAAGAAAAGCTACAGATATTTCTATCTGTAGCTATTATTTACATGTTTTGTAAAATTATTCCTGATTATCTGTTATTCTCCAGACTTGCTATAACTATCTGCTCCTGGTCGTAGATATGCGTCCTCATGATTTCCCTCGCCAGCTTTTCATCTCTGAGCAGTATGGCATCGGTTATCTTGTCATGCTCCTCGACCAGCTTATCATGATAGCCGAAATCCTTTACGTACTCTACCCTGTATCTGTATACCTGCTCTCTCAGAGTCTGTGCAAAGCTGATAAGTCTGCGATTGTCCGTAGCCTCAAATATAACATCATGAAACTTCTCGTCACTGTCCACTATGGCTGGAACCAGCTTTGAATTTATCGCCTCATGAAATGCCAGACATGCCGCCTTTAGCTTTTCCTTGCCCTCTGCATCGATTCTCTGACATGCCAGAGACACAGCCAGCTCCTCGAGTGTCATCCTGATCTCCAATGCATCGGTAAGGTCTTTTTTTGTAATTCTTGCTACCTCCGCGCCCTTCCTCGGGATCATGACCACGAGTCCCTCCAGCTCCAGCATACGGATAGCTTCTCTGACCGGCGTGCGGCTGACCCCCAGCATATCTGCAAGCGTTATCTCCATCAGTCTCTCGCCTGGCTCAAACTCTCCCCTGACTATGGCATCGCGAAGTGTTCTAAATACAGCCTCTCTAAGTGGCAGATATTCATTTGTATTAAACCTCAATTCAATCTTGTGTTTCATTTCCATACCCTTTATTTATGAAGCCTGATATTAAACGGTTTTACGTTGTATACCTGTTTTGAAAGTCCCTTTGAGATTATCCGGCATTTTGCATTAAATGCGTCGCCAGAACGCCTGAATATGCCAAATACCGTAGGTCCGCTGCCGCTCATCATAGCATTTTCTGCTCCGCAGTCCATCATGATATCCTCTATTTCCTTTATCTCAGGATGCATGCCAAGAGTTACAGACTCCAGCACATTTCCCATCCTCGTCGTTATGCCATGCAAATCGCGCTCTCCTATGGCAGCCACCATACCGTCGATATCAGGATTAGATGTTATCGGGGCGGCATCGAGCTTACTATATACTGCTGCCGTAGATACATTCACGGGCGGCTTTGCCAGTAATATATGACAGTCAGGAATAGGCGCGAGCCTTGTAAGAACCTCGCCGATGCCCTCTGACAGCGCTGTACCTCTCATGATGCAATACGGCACATCAGCTCCAAGCATAAGACCGTATTTCATCAACGTATCCTGATCGAGCTTCAGCTGAAACATCTTATTCATCGCTATAAGTGCGCAGGCAGCGTCCGCGCTTCCGCCAGCCATACCTGCCGCTACAGGTATATGCTTATCTATATGTACATGTACTCCCGAGTTTATACCATATTCCTTTATTATCAAATCACATGCCTTATATACCAGGTTGTCTTTATTTACCGGCAGGAATCTCATATTCGTGCTTAACGTTATCCCTTCCTCCTGCTGCGTAAAATGCAGTCTGTCATATAGCTTTACTGTCTGCATGATCATTTTTACCAGATGATAACCGTCGTCCCTTTTTCCGATTACATCCAGACCGAGATTTATTTTTCCATATGCTCTTAATTCAAATTCCGTCATCTTATCGTTCTCTTCCTTAATTTGGCGGAGCTCCGTCCCGTCCCGGATGGAGCTTCTGCCTTATTTAGTATTAAGCATTCGCCTGGCAGTATCTTATCAGATGGTTTTGCATTTTATCTCAACCTTTATCTAAAAAATCAGCGAATGCGACTTATGCTTTTATTATACGCAAATTTTGAATTTTATGTTACAAAAAGCCTTCCCAAATATCTAATTTAAGGGAAGGCTTTTTATTTGTCAATTTCTATTTGAAATATGTATCCAAAATCTCCTCAGCCTTATCTGTATCGTCAACTACGCAATATACTACATAGCTGCCATAGACATCAATGATGGCGTCCTCTAAACGGTTCACCTCAGACGGCTTATAGTCGTTGTAGGATGTAATCTGCTTTTCCTTCCTTGCCTCACAGGCCTCCTTGATTTCCTCTGCCGTAGAAGAGTCGGTTGCCTCAAATATCGCTATCTCCTCGGCTGTCGCTCCAGTAGATACCATAACCACGCTGTCCGCCACATCATCTGCTTCTATCCCATAATATGCCAGCGCCGTGTCATCTGCAAGCTCCGAAAGCGTATCTTCAAATGTCAGCTCATCAAGCATCTTTGTCGCTGCTTCATCTATATCTACATCCGTATTTACCGTACTGTCATCAGCATCCGCTCCATCCTGATTCCCTCCGGTGGAAACCTCACTGCTGCATCCGCACACAAGTAGCAGACCCACCGCTGCCACGAGACAAATTTTCTTCTTCATCGTCATATTTCTCCATTTCTTTTGTTTCGTAATCTTACTGCTCTACAGGTATATATACATTATTTTTGATATAATCGAGCCACTTCAGGCAATAGTCTTTATTACAATGGATACCATCCGTGCTGGCATCCTCCGGCAGCACGCCATCCACCTTTACGCTGCTTGCTACATCGAGATAGATTACGTCTCCATAATCCATGCACATTTCCTTCAGCAGATCGTTAAATGAATTTACCCTTTCATTTGTAAAGATTTCATCCGTCGCTGACAGCTCGGCAGATACAGGGAGGATATTTTCCACGTAAATCACGGCATCCTCTTCTACCTCTCTTATGGCATCTATAAATTCCTTATAATAATCTATAAACATGTAGTCATATGCCCATCCCAGCTCATTTATGCCAAATGATATATAGATGCTATCATAATGTCTGCTGGTGAGCGCCTCGAGCACCGTAACCAGCGAGCCATCGTCCAGCTCGACTACAGGCTCCGTCATAACCTTCTCTATCGTCAGACCTTTCGAGTAAAATGCGTCCAGATTTGATACGCCCGTATATAATGCCAGACCCTCTGTACGGCTGTCGCCTATCAGGAGTGCAGTATCAAAATATTTGTTATCCGTCACATTTCCCGGTACAAAGCGTTCCTCATCATACCAGTCGTCTCCCTTGCTCGAGAGATCCGGATTTTCTGTATTTACATATTCACTTATGTCGACCGGCGCCTCAGTTGTCGCCTCTTCTGTCGTTACCTCCTCGGTAGTTGCTTCCTCGGTAGTCGTCTCCTCCGGCACTTCCTCCGAAGCGGGCTCCTCCGTCAGCCTCGATACTGCCTCAGCCTGCTTTCCGAGCGCATCATTTGCCGTGGCAAAATATCCTGTCATAGCCTGACTGTTCGTCATTTCATCAAATGTGTCTGTGAAGCTGCTCCTGTATTTTACGGCAATTATCACCACCGAACATATGATAAATACTGCCGCAACCGCCGCTGCTATACGATTGTTTCTCTTTATGCTTAATATTCTATAATTTATTCTTTCGTCTTTTCCCGACACTCAAAAAAACCTCTTTTTCGTGTTTTATCGCGATCCCCATCAGGTGGATTCCAACCGCCGCAAGCCTCATTATAACACACTACTTTACATAAGTATACTAGATAAAATTGGATTTTTTCGATTTTACAAAACAAGCATTTTTCTCCTCAAATGGCTTGATTTATTTGGGCAATTTAACAAAAAAGGAGTTCCGGAAGGCGGGGGTAATACCTTCCGAAACTCTTTTCTTTAATCTATATTTAATCCCTCATTGAATAAGATGTATGGCCCCCTCACTTCCGTTCGGCGGCATGT
>X287_Common_Brushtail__coassemble_15_pt1 | contig 37861 bp, 31 predicted proteins | sample X287_Common_Brushtail__metabat2_low_PE_009 | metagenome-assembled genome bin X287_Common_Brushtail
CCCGCGCGACTATTACATTATAGTTATGAAGGCGGCATCTGTCAAGAACAAATTTTACTCCTCTTCCGCATCTGCTGCATCATCGGTTTCTTCTGTATCTTCTGCAGCTTCTGTGTCATCGGCATCCTCTGCAGCTTCTGTATCTTCGCTCTCTTCATCCTCTGTAGCTTCCACCTGTACGGCATTTGCCAATATATACTCCAGGACATTTTCCTCGGTAGCATAAAACATCAGATCCTCATCACTATAATATGAAGAAAGCTCGTCAACCTCTATACCATAGTCATCTGCCAGATCCTGCTTGTATGCAGATATGTCTTCATCAGTAGCTATGAGATTTTCGTTCATGGCAATGATGGAAACAACTATTTTCTCCTGCATCACTGTTTCGACCGTTTCCTTAATATAATTAAGGAAGTCATTTTCACTGGTATAGCCATAGAAATAATAAATATAGGTCTCCACATCTATACCATAGCTGTCGCACTGGGACTCGATATTATACATAACATTTTGTACATATGTCGAAACCTCATCCTCAGGATACTCAGTAAATGTAGATACATCTATTACGCTCTGCAGCACCGACTGCTTGTCGGCATCATCAGCATTGCTGTCAGCGCTTTCCTGCAGCTGCTCAGTCAGATACGCCGTGTAATCATCTGTCGTCGTATATTCTCCCTCTGTCGCTTCATTTACGAGGTCGTCCGTATAATCCGGCACCGTTGTAACCGATATATAATTTATAGTAACGTCAAACTCCGCCGTCATGCCCGCCAGTGTAGTATCCTCATAATCATCATCATACTCAACGAGTATCGTAATCTCGCTGCCAGGCTTGTAGCCTACCAGCTGATCATCAAAGCCCGTACCCAGGGTATCATAACCCAGAGAAAGGGTATAATCTGTCTGGGAGTCTACCTCTGCACCGGATACAGTTTCTACATAATCTATATTTACCACATCGTCCGCTTCGACTGATCTTGTGGTATTTTCTTCTGTTGTGGAATTTTCCTCACAAAAGCTATCTATGCTCGACTGTATGTCGTCATCCGTTACCTCTCTTGATTCAGGTGTGTACTCCACGCCGACATATTCTCCTACAGTACCGCATTTGGCATAATTCTCAAAATATTCTTCCGTGCTGTCTCCACAGCCTGCAGTAACTACTGTAGCAAATGCTGCCGCTATCAGCAGTCCCGTCATTCTTACTTTTCTCATAACTCTTCTCCCGGTAACCATCCAATCTATTCTTCCGTGTCGTCAGTATCTTCTACCTGCACTGCATTGTCCATCAGGAATGACATAACCTTATCAGCGAGTGCATAATATCTGAGGTCTGATGAAGGATAATAGCTCTCTATCTCATCTGTAGTAGTGCCATAATCGTCCGCTATTACCTGAGTATATTCTGCGATTTCATCATCATCTACCGTGATACCCTCTGCCAATGCGATAGCACACACTACCATTTTTTCCTTTACGCTTTCCTCACACACTCCATATACATACTCAGCAAATTCATCCTCATCATCGTATCCGTAGAAGTAATATATATAGGTAGCGTAATCTATACCATAGCTTTCAGCTTCCTCTTCTAATGAAGCTATTATATCTGCCTGAAGGCTCTCGACCTCGCTCACCTTGAGATTATCTATAGTGGAATAAGCAATCGCTGCAGTCATAACATCTGACTGTGCATATGAATATGCAGTCTCAGCATATTCCTCCTCCAGCTGGAGTCTAACTTCCTCTCTGTACTCATCTACAGTACTGCAGTCAGTATTTTCAGCGATAAATTCATCTGTCAGCTCAGGCTCCGTAGCAACCTGTATATAATTTAACGTAGTCTCAAATACGGCATCAGCACCGTTCAGGTCCGTATTCGTCGTACTGTAATCATCAGGGAAGGTAACCTCGACATCAAATGTCTCGCCCGGTACATGTCCTACTATCTGATCCTCAAAATCATCTATCAGTGCACCGCTTCCCAGAGTCAGGTCATAGCCCTCGCCCTCTGTGCTGCCTCCGTCAAACTCGACTCCGTCTATATATCCTACAAAATCAATATTTACTGTGTCGCCAAGCTCTGCTTCGCTCTCATAATCCTCTTCGTAAGTGGTAGCTGAGGATAACAGGTCTTCTATCTCTGCCTCTACATCGCTGTCGTCCACCTCGGTATCATCCATGGTGTATTCCAGTCCTATATACTCGCCAAGAGTTACGGTACTGCCATAATATTCTATATATTCCTGTAAAGTCATCGCATCCAGCTCGTCTGTATATGACGATGATGTATCTGATGATGCCGCATCTGAAGATGCCGCTGTAGCACCTAAACTGTCCAAACTTCCTGTAGTTTTATTATCATCACCGCAGCCTGCAAATAGTGCTGCACACATACATGCAGTAACTGCAAGTACTACGCCTCTTTTAAGTTTTCTCATTCAAATACTCCTTTATTTTTAAACTATATTCCTATTAAAGCGTTATAACATATTTGGAGGAAAAAATAAAGTTTTTTTATCTAATTCATAAATTTCTCACAAAAAGGGCTTATAATGTATCTCTTCACTTTTTTCTAAGCCTGATTATTTTGCTGTCACGATTCGTTCGTTTACATAACAATTTGACAATTTTTTTATGAGATTTTCCATTTTTATCAAATGCTTCAAAAACGTCACTTTTTTGAAATTAGCACAAAATGTTGTGTCCCACCTCCAAAAAAAATCAATATTTTGTACAATATCTTGTTTACAAACCCTAATATGGGTGCTATAATAAAAATCCGTTGGAGGGGCACACCGTTTTTGTGCTTTATATAGTAATTCATATCACGAAATACTAACCAAATATATACATATCAGAAAAGGAGAAAGAAATGCAGGTAATCAAAAGAGACGGCCGCGCCGTTTCCTACGATCGAAGCAAGATTGTCATTGCTATCCAAAAGGCTAACGCCGAGGTAGAACCATGTGAAAAGATTTCAGATGACAAAATTGAAGAAATCGTGGAAGGCATCGAAGCCAAAAACAAAAAAAGAATGCTGGTGGAGGATATACAGGATATAATCGAACAGAAGCTTATGGCTGACGGCAAATTTGTTCTGGCAAAAACCTACATTATATATCGTTACAGCCGTGAGCTCATCAGAAAAGCAAATACGACAGACGAATCCATCCTCAGCCTTATCAAGAACAGCAACAAGGATGTTATGGAAGAAAATTCAAATAAAAACGCTACCGTCGCATCTACTCAGAGAGATCTGATAGCAGGCGAGGTATCAAAGGATCTTACCAGAAGACTGCTTCTTCCTGAAAAGATTTCCAAGGCTCACGAGGAGGGCGCCATACATTTCCACGATGCCGACTACTTCCTTCAGCCTATATTTAACTGCTGCCTTATAAATATCGGCGATATGCTCGACAATGGAACCGTAATGAACGGCAAGCTCATAGAAAGTCCAAAGAGCTTCCAGGTTGCATGTACCATTGTCACTCAGATTATTGCTTCCGTTGCATCCAGCCAGTACGGCGGACAGTCTGTAGATATCAGACACCTCGGAAAATATTTGAGAAAGAGCTACAACAAATACAAGACCAGATATCTGAATGATTTCGGCGACAGCATAGACCCTGACGTACTCGAAAGCCTAGTAAAGGAAAGAGTAAATGACGAGCTGCGTTCAGGTGTCCAGACCATCCAGTATCAGATAAATACCCTGATGACGACTAACGGACAGTCTCCTTTTGTCACACTCTTCCTGAATCTCGACCCTGAAGACGAGTATATCGAAGAAAATGCCATGATAATAGAAGAAATACTGCGTCAGCGTATAGAAGGTATAAAGAACGAAGTCGGCGTATATGTAACACCAGCCTTCCCAAAGCTGATATATGTACTCGACGAGCACAACTGTCTCAAGGGAGGCAAATATGATTATCTGACAAAGCTGGCTATTCAATGTTCAGCAAAGAGGATGTATCCTGATTATATCTCCGCGAAGAAGATGCGTGAGAATTATGAAGGGAATGTATTTTCATGTATGGGATGCCGTTCATTCCTCTCTCCTTGGAAGGATGAGGATGGTAACTATAAGTGGGAAGGCCGCTTCAACCAGGGCGTAGTAAGTATCAATCTGCCTCAGATCGGTATACTCGCGAAGGGTGATGATGAAAAGTTCTGGTCGCTCCTTGATGAGAGATTACAGCTGTGCTATGACGCTCTTATGTGCCGTCACAGAGCTCTCGAGGGTATTACCTCAGATGTCAGCCCGGTACACTGGCAGTATGGCGCTATCGCGCGTCTGAAGAAGGGCGAGGTAATCGACCCTCTGCTGCACAACGGCTACTCTACTCTCTCACTGGGATATATCGGTGTCTATGAGACTACCATGCTTATGAAGGGTGTAAGTCACACCGATCCGGAAGGAGAAAAGTTTGCGCTCAAGCTGATGAATCATCTGAATAACAAATGCAAGCAGTGGAAACGTGATACAGGACTGGGATTTGCTTTATATGGTACTCCTGCCGAGAGTCTCTGCTACCGCTTCGCACGTATCGACAAAGAGAGATTTGGTACCATAGCAAATGTTACCGACAAGGGCTACTATACCAACTCCTATCATGTGGACGTGCGTGAAAAAATTGACGCATTCAGCAAGTTCCGCTTTGAGAGCCAGTTCCAGAACATTTCCTTAGGTGGTGCCATCTCATATGTAGAGGTGCCAAATATGAGAAACAACCTGGATGCTCTGGCAGAGGTAGTCAGATTTATATATGACAACATCCAGTACGCCGAGTTCAATACCAAGTCAGACTATTGCCATGTCTGCGGCTGGGATGGCGAAATAATCATAAATGACGATGGTGAATGGGAATGTCCACAGTGTGGAAATAAGGATCATGCCAAGATGAACGTTACCAGAAGAACCTGTGGTTATCTGGGAGAAAATTTCTGGAATGTCGGCAAGACAAAGGAAATTGCTGCCCGTGTATTGCACCTGTAGAAATGAGGAAATTATATAACATATGAATTATGCGGATATTAAGAGATGTGATATTGCAAATGGCATCGGCATAAGAGTATCACTATTTGTTTCCGGCTGTACCCATAAATGTAAGAACTGCTTCAATCCGGAGACTTGGGACTTCAATTATGGAAAGCCATTTACCGATAAGGAAATCGATTACATTATATCCCAGGCTGAGCCGCAGCATATACAGGGTCTGACCCTGCTCGGCGGCGAGCCCATGGAATTTGTAAACCAGCAGGGCATACTCCCTCTGGTAAAAAAATTCAAGCAGGTCTATCCTGACAAGACCATCTGGTGCTATACGGGATATGACTTTGATAAGGATATCCTGGGCAAAATGATCCATCAATGGGATTATACCCCGGAGCTGTTATCCTATATCGACATCATAGTTGATGGTGAATTTATAGAAGAAAGAAAAAACCTGAATATTCGTTTCCGCGGCTCCGATAACCAGAGAATCATAGATGTTCCTGCATCACTGGCCGCAGGCAAGGCGGTATTATGGGACGAGAAAGGAAAATTTTTCTAGATGAATACCTTTGATATTAATGTAAAAAAAATAAATGAAAAGGCTATCATTCCAACCTACGGCTCTGAGTATGCCGCAGGAGCTGATTTGTACGCCTGTATGTCTGCCCCAGTTACCATAGAACCGGGGCAGACCGTTATGATACATACCGGTCTGGCGATGGAGATTCCTGCCGGATATGCCGGTCTGATATATGCCAGAAGCGGTCTGGCATCAAAAAAGGGCCTCGCGCCTGCCAATAAGGTAGGGGTTATCGACCCTGACTATCGTGGTGAGTTTATGGTAGCGCTTCATAATCACTCTCTTAGCGCTGCTACTGTAGAGCCGGGAGAGAGAATAGCCCAGTTGGTCATAACACCATATATTACAGCAGCCTTTCATTCCGTAGATGAGCTGTCCGACACCTCGAGAGGTGCAGGCGGTTTTGGATCTACTGGAATGTAATCATCACATATACATCCTGATTGACACTTTTGGCATATGAGTAGTCTTTATCAAGCTCTGTCATCCAACTGCTTAACAGATTGTTAAAGTACTCCTCATTTGCCGCTTCACTCAGGGTTTCTTTATTTTCGGCTGTAGCAGCTTCATCTGTGAGAGCCGTCATCTGAAAGATATGATATCCATATTCCGTCTCTACCACCTGAGAGATTTCTCCATCACTCATGCCATATAATATACCGAGCACATCCTCTCCATAGGTTTCTGTTATCTCATCCTTACTCATAGTATGACTGCCCGCATACACCAGTCCATAGGTATATCCCAGAAATGTGATATTAAAATCCTCCGACGACATCTGAGACTGTATCGTATCATAGGCAGCATATGCCTTTTCCTTTTGCTCAGCTATTTCATCAGCGGAATATACTATGATATTTCCAAAATCATCCTCATAGTAGCATTCAAAGAACATATCATAAAATGTAGTCATCCTCGCCTGCTCGTCAGATACCTCGAGGTCATTTCCCTTCATCGCATAATCATATACCTTGTCAGCCAGCAGATTTTCTTCCTTTACCTTTATAACCGTATCGAGCTCCATGGAGGTTTCCTCTATCTGCTCATCCGTCAGATTGCTGTAAAAATCCTCAGCCTCCTCTTCCATCTGAGCCTCTTCCTCCGCAGTAAGAGTCACACCGTAACCGTCAGCCTGAGCGACAAGAGTCTTTACCGTAACGATATCAGATATAACCTGTCTCCTCGCCATATCCTCTACCGTCATCTCGAGTCCGTCGTCAGTGGTAATGGTATCGCTCCATATATCAGCTCCATATTCCTGTACATACTCTTCTGTAGTCGTCTGCGCATAGATATATACTTCATCCAGACAGATTTCCTCTCCTGCATAGTCAAATACTATATATTTTCCTTCTTCATTTTGAGCTTCTGTGCCGCAGCCGCAAAATGAAATAGCAAAGGCTATCATGCAGCATATCGCAGTTATCCTTCTCATACGATATTTCCTCCTTATCTTAATATGTCAGTTTTTCCAAGTCATCCAGGATATCATCCACGCGCTCTTTTATCTCTTTTTCGGTGATAAGGCGCGAACGAAGTATAAACATAGGCGTCTTTCCCATAGCCAGACGCATCCTTCCGTTATAGTGCGACATCATATCGTCTATATGTTCCGTATCGATATGTGCCAGTGGATACATGCCTACCCTCAGCTCATTGCCCTGTAATGAAATGCTTGTGACAAACAGCCTGTTGGCCCTCGCCTTTAGCAGGGACATATCCATCAGATTTACCAGCTCGCCCGGAGGGTCGCCAAAACGATCCGTAATCTCATCATACAGATCCTCGTACTCCTCTTCATTCTGTATCCTGGATATTTTTTTATAAAGCTCCAGCTTGACAAACTCATTTTTTACAAATTCTGCCGGTATATAAGCATCAAACGGTAATTGGATTGTGGTCTCAAAGCCTTCCTCCATAGCTTCGCCCTTTGCCTGTCTTATGGCATTATTTAGCATGCGGCAATAGAGGTCGTAACCTACCTCCGCCATATGCCCGGACTGACTCTCGCCCAGTATATTTCCGGCTCCTCTTATCTCCAAATCCTTCATGGATATCATATATCCCGAACCCAAATCCGTAAATTCCCTGATGGCCTTCAGCCTCTTTTCAGCCGTCTCCTTTATCAGCTTATCCCTTTTATATAACAGAAATGCATATGCCGCCCTGTCCGAGCGTCCAACTCTTCCACGAAGCTGATACAGCTGCGCCAGGCCAAATTTATCTGAGTCATGTATAATCATAGTATTTACATTTGGTATGTCAAGTCCTGTTTCAATAATAGTAGTAGAAACAAGCACATCTATTTCCTTATTGATAAACATATGCATGATATTTTCCAGCCGGCGTTCTCCCATCTGTCCATGGGCATATTCTATACGTGCCTCCGGTATCAGCTGTCTCAGTTCATCCGTCATCTGCTCTATACTCTGCACACGATTATATACATAATATACCTGTCCCGAACGTGCAAGCTCACGCTTGACAGCCTCTCTCACCAGTTCAGGCTCATACTCCATGACATAGGTCTGGATGGCATGCCTGTTGACGGGAGCCTCCTCCAGCAGGCTCATGTCCCTGATACCTATAAGACTCATATGCAGTGTACGCGGTATCGGCGTCGCCGTAAGTGTCAGCACGTCTACATCTGTCTTTAGCTGCTTTATCTTTTCCTTGTGAGTTACTCCAAATCTCTGCTCCTCATCTATAATCAACAGTCCGAGATTCTTGAACTGCACATCCTTTGACAGGAGTCTGTGCGTTCCTATAACGATATCTACCTTTCCTTCATGCAGATCACTTATTATCTCCTTTATTTCCTTCTGAGAGCAAAATCTGGAAAGCATCCTGACCGTCACCGGAAAATCCTTCATACGGTTGACGAAATTCGTATAATGCTGCTGCGCCAATATCGTAGTCGGCACCAGATATGCTACCTGTTTGCCATCTCCTACAGCCTTGAACGCCGCACGGATCGCTATCTCCGTCTTGCCAAAGCCTACATCTCCGCATATCAGCCTATCCATGATTTTATCGCTTTCCATGTCGGATTTTGTATCGGCTATGGCTCTCAGCTGATCCTGTGTCTCCTCATAAGGAAACATCTCTTCAAATTCCTTCTGCCACGAGCTGTCCTTTGAAAAAGCATATCCCTTCATACTGCTTCTCTTGGCATACAAATCCACAAGCTCCTTTGCGACCTCATTTACATGTCCCTTTACCTTATTTCTGGTGCGTTCCCACTCGCTGCCGCCGAGCTTATTTATCTTTGGGCGTCGATTATCCACGGAGCTGTACTTCTGTATCGCATCCACCTCAGATGCCAGTACATAAAGCTTCCCTCCGCCTGCGTACTCTATCGTTATATAATCCTTAAATACATGGTCTACCTCCACCTGCTCGATGCCACGGTAGATACCGATGCCATATTTTTCATGCACCACATAGTCACCAATACTGATATCGGCAAAGCTCTTTATAACCTCTCCATTATATTTTCTCTGTTTTTTATTTATCCTGCCCGTCTTGCTTCTGGCTGTAAATATGTCGCCCTCGCTTATAACTACCAGCTTAAACTCAGGAAATTCAAAGCCCGCGCGAAGTCGTCCTGACGTTATCATCAGCTCCTTTTCAGATAACGACCTGTTCCTGCTCTCAGAAAAGAAACAGGTCACATCGTTATTCATCAGGTTATCCGTCAGTCTCTTTCCTCTGGTAGCCGAAGGTGATACGATAATCATGCGATATCCCTTGTTCCTCCAGGTCGTTATATCCTGCACCAGATTATTAAAGCTGTTTTGATACTGCTGCACGGATTTCATCGACAGCTCTATAGTATGCTTTATATCAATCAGCCTGTCCTCTCCTGGAAAATAAGAAAATAACAGTGTCCTATATCCATAAAATGCCTGTATTATATCCTCATATGAAAACAACAGGTTCGTCTGTCCAGGCAGCACATAGCCTCCTGCGAGTCTGCTTTCCATGCTGTCCTTAAATTCCTGCTCACATCTAAATGCCTCATTTGCGACCTTCAAAGGCTCGTCTATCAAAATCACGGCATCCTCCGGGAAGCAATGTATCAGGGAAACCGTCCTGTTATAAAAATATTCTACGAAGCTGTCGACTCCCACCGCAGCATTAAATTCGCTCAGCTGCTCAGACAGCTCGCTTATCTCCCTCTTTATCCTGGCATATTCCTCCGTATGAAATGCCGCTTTAAGCTCCTCACTGTAGGTCCTTAGCTCATCATTTATCTTTCTCAGACCTCTGTTTATCCTGTCCTGTGACAGCACCATCTCAGTAGCCGGAAATATCGTAACACTCTCGACCTTCTCTATGGAGCGCTGACTTTCCACGTCAAAGGTTCTGATCGTGTCAACCTCCGTATCCCACAGCTCGATACGGTAAGGGCAAGTCTCGGTAAGCGGGAATATATCCACTATACCACCTCTTATCGCAAATTGTCCCGCACCATCTACCCTGTCGGTCTTTTCATATCCCAGATCCACCAGCTTGGACTTTAGCTCTTCTACGTCCAGCTCCTCTGCCACACGAATCGTGCAGATGTATTTTTTCAGATAAGAAAGCTCCGGCATCCTGTCGAGTAATGCAGCTACAGAAAGAATAACCGTGCAGTCCTCACCCTGTATGAGTCTGCGCAGCACCTCCATACGACGCCTGGTTATGGAATTGCCATGTATGTCCGCACTATAAAATAATATATCCTTTGACGGATATATGAGTACATCCTTTTCATAAAAATTAAAATCCTCATACAGCTCGTTCACGCGGTCATCACTATAGGTTACCACCAGCCTGACACGTGCGTTTCGTGCTGTCTGGTGCATCAGACACACCTGTGCGGTGCTTTCCGTACCACATATGCTTATGGGCGTCTCTGAAGTTTCTATCCACCTGTCTATATCCTTTATGGCATCCCAGCTTGCGAGCTGCTCTACTATTGCTTTCATCTCATACCCCTTGGAATCTAATTATATCTGTTCATGGCCGCTCCGGCTCCCTCTGACAGCATGATACCCACCGCATCACACGCATCAGTACAGCCCTTCCTTATATCCGGCAGCTCATCCCTGTCAAATCGTGACAGCACATAATCCGCCAGGTCCATCCTTGCAGGCTTTTCTCCTACGCCTACCCTTATCCTGGCAAACTCCTGACTGCCTATCTGACTTATAATATTTTTCATACCATTATGTCCGCCGGCGCTGCCCTTTTCTCTGATACGCAGTCTGCCGACCGCCAGATATATGTCATCATATATGACTATCAAATCATCCGCCGTGCATTTGTAATAGTCCATCACCATACGGACGCTTTCGCCCGACAGATTCATAAAGGTCTGAGGCATAACGAGTATGACCTTCTCGCCTTCTATCCTGCCCTGTCCGCATATGGCCTTGTGTTTTTTTATATCCATAGATATATTATATTTTTCGGCCAGCTCATCTATAACCGAAAAGCCTACATTATGTCTGGTCCCGGCAAATTTCGCGCCGGGATTTCCCAAACCCACTATCAATCTCATATCTATTCTCCCTGTCCGTTCTGGCGCTTATACTTCATTATTTCTTCCGCGCAGGCCAACTGCTCTATGGTATTTACGCCTCTTATCGCATCCGCGTCATCCATCGGGCATACATCCGCCCTCAGACCGCTCCTCTTTATAATCTCTATCGTGTCAGGCAGATAATATTCTCCCTGAGCGTTATCATTTGTGATCCTCTCTAACGCATCTGTCAAAGCGCCACAGTCAAATATATATATACCCGAATTTACCTCTTTGATTTCTCTCTCATCATCTGAGGCATCCTTTTCCTCCACTATGCGTGAAAGCGTACCGGCACCTGTCTCTCTGATAATCCTGCCATAACCATGCGGCTCGTCCAGTACAGCCGATATAACAGTTACACCGTTCCCCATCGACTGATGCGTCCTGATTCCACCGTGCAGTGTATCGGCAGTGACTAAGGGTGTATCTCCGCACAGAACCACCACGTCGCCATCCGTGCCTATAAAACTCGATGCGCATCTTACGGCATGCCCCGTACCGAGCTGTTCACTCTGGATGGCATATTCTATATGGCTCAGTCTGTCCGGCTCCGACGCATAGGCTTCTGCTATGGCCGACTTTACTTCATCAGCCTTATATCCTACTATAACGCATACCCTGTCTGCGCCCGCATCAAATGCGGCCTCTATCGCATAATAAACCATCGGCATCGCAAGCACCTGATGTACTACCTTTGGTTTTTCAGAATTCATCCTGGTTCCCTTGCCTGCTGCAAGGATTACAGCCTTAAGCATATCTGTCGTCCCTCCATTTGCATGATATACGTCATAATTATACTCAGCTTTGACATGCCTAGTCAAGCAATAAGCCGGTTCTTTCGAACCGGCCCATTAAAAATTATTACTGGTAACGCAGTATATATTTTACGATATGCGCACCATCCTGCTACTCCTGCTCCTGCAGGAGTTCCTGATACTTATCAAGTATCAGACGTTGAAGTCTGTCTCGGGTATCTGAATTAATCGGATGTGCAATATCTCTGTACTCGCCATCGGATGCCTTACGACTTGGCATGGCAATAAACATACCCTTGTCTCCTTCGATAACCTTGATGTCATGAACTACAAATTCATCATCAATGGTAATGGATACAACCGCACGCATCTTGCCCGCCTTATCAACGTTTCTTATCCTGATATCAGTTATCTGCATTATAAACCCCCTTAATACATATATTACAATGCGTATCTGAAATTTTTCTCAACAATAACCTTTATATCGTTTGGATCTCCTTTGTGAACAGTATTTGCGCGGAGTGTATCTCTGCTTTCGATAATACAGTTCTCAATGTAGGAATTATCCCCGATATGAACATCATTGAGAATGATTGAGTTTTTGATAACACAATTGTTACCAATATAAACCTTTTTAAACAATACTGAATTTTCTACAGTACCATTTATAATACAACCACTGGCAATCAGACTGTTATTGACAACAGCCTGCCCATTATATTTTGCCGGCGGCAGGTCTTCAACCTTTGAATAAATATCCGGATGCTGACGGAAGAAATAATTTCTGACGTCCTTATTCAGGAAATCCATATTTGCCTTGTAGTAGGAATTTATGGTTCCTATATTCCTCCAGTAGCTGTCCATCTTGTAACCATATATTTTCTTGACACTCTTGTATCTTACCAGTACGTCCTTGACAAAATCCGTTCTGCCTTCCTTGGCACATGTCTCAAGCAGCTCAATCAGTTGCCTTCTCCTGATCACGTATACTCCGATCGAAGCTGTATTTGCATTTGCCACTAATGGCTTCTCTTCAAAATCTGTAATGCGGTTATTCGCATCCATCTTTATCACACCGAAACGGCTTATATCGTCCTCATCAGGTGCGATATCCTTACAGACTACAGTAATATCCGCGCCCTTGCTGATATGCTCTTCGAGAACCTTATTGTAATCCAGCTTGTAGATACCGTCTCCTGACGCTATAACTACATATGGTTCATGGCTTTCCTTCAGGAAATTCAGATTCTGATATAATGCATCAGCCGTTCCCTTGTACCAGTAGCTGTTGGATGAGGTAATGGTCGGTGTGAATATATACAAACCTCCCTGTTTTCTTCCAAAATCCCACCATTTTCCGGAATTCATATGCTCATTCAGCGATCTGGTATTGTACTGTGTAAAAACTGCCACCTTTTGTATATGAGAATTTGTCATATTTGAAAGTGCAAAATCTATAGCTCTGTAGCTTCCGGTAATAGGCATGGCGGCTACGGCTCTCTTTGCTGACAGGTCTCCAAGCTTATTACTGTTTCCACCTGCTAAAATAATACCTAATGCTCTCATGTCTATTCACCCTCCTTTATAATGCTGCCGCCGCTTGGCAACTGACCGTTTTGATAATCCTCTGCGGTTGTCGTACCAATAATGGCAGTATTTTTACCGATAGTAACTCCGTCAGGTATAACAGAGTTTTCACCGATGGTAACAAGTCCGAATGCATAGACAGCAGGCTTATAGTCATTTACAGCCTCTTCGCCGATACCCAGCTTGGTATTTGCTCCTATCTGTACATTTTCAGCTATTACAGCCTTTTCGATATATGCTCCGGCTTCGATGCTGACGCCATTCATAATGATGGAATCCTTTACTACTGCGCCCTCTCCTATCGTAACGCCGGAACCGATTACCGAATTTGTAACGTCGCCATATATCTCTGTACCTTCACCTATGATACATCTGGTAACCGTGCTCTTTGCATCTATATACTGTGGCGGCATGGCGTCTGCTTTGGTATATATCTTCCAAAATTCCTCATAAAGATTAAACTCCGGAACGATATCAACCAGCTCCATATTTGCCTCCCAGTATGAACCAAGAGTTCCTACATCCTTCCAATAGCCCTTGAAATCGTAAGCACATACCTTTCTGCCATTTCCGTGTATATATGGGATAATATGCTTTCCAAAATCACACTCAGGCTGATCCTTCATAGTAACAAGTGCTTCTCTAAGTACCTTCCAATTGAAAATATAAATACCCATGGATGCTTTGTTACTTCTAGGATTTGCAGGCTTCTCCTCGAACTCTGATATCACTCCGTTTTCATCTGCAATCACTACACCAAATCTACTTGCCTCTTCCCATGGCACCTGATATGTAGCAAGTGTTACATCAGCCTTGCAGCTCTTGTGGTAATCAAGCATATGCTCATAATCCATCTTATATATATGATCCCCTGACAATATAAGAACATACTCAGGATTATAGTAATCGATAAATTCGATATTCTGATAAATAGCGTTCGCCGTACCGGTATACCATTCGCTGTTATCACTCTTTTCATATGGAGGAAGGACGGTTACGCCGCCTATATTTCTATCCAAATCCCATGGAATGCCGACTCCGATATGCTGATTCAGCCTTAACGGTCTGTACTGTGTCAGAACACCAACTGTATCAATACCTGAATTGATACAATTACTGAGTGGAAAATCAATAATCTTGTATTTTCCGCCGAATGCCACTGCCGGTTTCGCCAGATTAGAAGTCAAAACGCCCAGACGACTGCCCTGTCCACCTGCCAGAAGCATGGCTATCATTTCTTTTTTAATCATAATGTCACCCCTTAGTGTCTAATTTAAATTTATTATACCATCATTTTTTGTGATAGGAAACAACTTTTATGCAATTTCACAAAATTTTTGATTTAAAAATCATATTTTTTTACATTTTTACCTATTTTTCTCAAGCATCAGACATTAATTTTTGGATATTTTATAGACATCTCAGATTTTTATGAATATAATAATACAAGGGACAAAACATTAGAAAGCAAAGAAGGAAAAGATTATGTCAGAGATTTTAATTAAGGAATACAGAGGCGATGTAGTGGAAAATGTTCATTACGGCACTATCGCCATAGTATCATCCATAGGCGACACTGTCGCACATATCGGCGATATAGAAAAGCAGACCTATATGCGCTCAGCAAGCAAGCCTATACAGGTTTTGCCGACTCTGCTGGCCGGGCTCCACGAAAAGTACGAGCTGACCAGTGAAGAGGTTGCCATGTTCAACTCCTCTCATTGGGGCAGCAACCATCACAAATATGTGCTGGATGATATAGTAACAAAGACGGGCATCGACCCGGAGGATATGGTAATGAATCCGGCTGCCGCTACCTCCGCCGCACCGATTTCAAACAAACTGAAGCTTGGCAGAAAGTTAAATCCTGTAGAAGGCAAGGACAAGCTGTTACACTGCTGCTCTGGAAAGCACCTGAGTCTGATGCTCCTGCAGCGGGAGCTAACAGGCAAGGTAAAGGGATACCATCTACCGGATTCACCTGTGCAGACGCAGATTGCAAACTTTATATCACTGCTCAGTCAGACACCTATGTACAAGATTAACACCGGTATCGACGGCTGCGGCGTTCCCGTATTTGCACTGCCTATCCGTAACATAGCCCGGTGCTATGCAAAGCTTGCAGATCCGTTTAATCTGTCTACGGAGCTCCAAGGAGTTATCCATTATAACCTAGACTGCATCAATAAATATCCGGAGAAAATAAACGACTATTTCACTCCATCCTACTATATAAATAAGAATCCGGACCTGCTGATGAAGGACGGCTCGAGAGGCGTCATCTGCATGGCTATAAAGAGCCGCAAGCTCGGTATTACCGTAAAGCTGGATGACGGATGGACTGATGAATTTCAGGGATTGATTATCGCGCGTATATTGGAGCAGCTCCACTATGATGACCCTGAGCTTATAAATCAGCTCAAGGAGGTCTACAATACAAAGGTTTATAACGACTGCGGCGATCAGGTAGGATATGCTGAAGCCGACTTTAACCTGCATATAGATGATGCTTATTTCATCGATATGAAAAAAGACGATGCTGAAGAAACAGCAGATGAAGATGAAGAAGAAGAAGACGAAGAAGAATAAAAGGAAGCCCCGAGGGGCTTCCTTTTATCTGCAATGCGGGCATATCCCATAAAATTCCATATGGTGCTCTAATATCTGAAATTCTGAATCAGCCATGGTGCCCAACTCTGTAAGCTCCGGCTTGAATGCGAGATGACTGTCATATACTCTGCCGCACATCTTACATCTGATATGATAATGCGGGGCAGTATTTCCATCATAGCGCTCCTCGTCCGAGCCGGAATATACACTATCTATCAGTCCCTCGTCAACTGCATCTGCCAGTATCCTGTAAACAGTTGATTTCCCGATATCACAGTTTTGCCTTTTGAGCTCCAGAAAGAGCTCTGATGCCGTCGGATGAGAGTCCATGTGCTTTATAACATTATATACATAATTTTTCTGTTTTGTATTTCTTTTAACAGCCATCAAATCACATCCTTATATGTGTCTGCATTGATTGTATGTCTGCATTATTTGTTCAACCGGTCAACGCTTGCGCTCGGCTTAACATGCAAGGCAGAAATATTATTATCTACTCCAGCACAGCTTTGATGGCTGAGAGCAGGTCGTCATATGTATCATACGCAGGAAGCTCCGGGTGATCTGCCTTGATGGCATCCGTACTCTTAAAGAGGAAACCCGCCTTGCTTGCTTCTATCATACCCAAATCGTTATGGCTGTCACCACTTGCTATCGTTTCATATCCTATGGACTGAAGTGCTTTGACCGTAGTATATTTGGATTTCTCACAACGCATCTTAAATCCTGTAATCTCTCCATCCGGAGCCACCTCCAGTGAATTACAGAAGATAGTCGGATAACCCAGCTTCTTCATCAACGGCTTTGCAAACTGTGTAAATGTATCACTGATGATTATAACCTGCGTAAGACTGCGCAGCTCGTCCAAAAATTCCTTTGCTCCCGGGATTGGGTCGATAGTAGCTATCGTATCCTGTATCTCCTTCAGTCCCAGTCCATGCTCCTTTAGGATGCTGAGTCTCCAGTTCATCAGCTTATCATAATCAGGCTCATCTCTGGTAGTACGCTTAAGCTCCGGTATCCCACTCGCCTCCGCAAATGCAATCCAAATCTCCGGCACCAAAACTCCCTCTAAATCTAAACATACAATATCCATATCATTTTCCTCGCTTATGTGTTTTTTATATTCATCCTCTAAACTATAACACATTATCATGGAAATTTACACGTTCTAATAAAAAAATTTTCCGTCTTCAATCCGTATGATTTTATCAGTCCTTTGAGCAACATTTATATCATGCGTGATGACAATTACTGTTTTTCCGGCTTTATTTATTTGAGTCAAAATATCCATCATTTCCATACCGGTTTTAGAATCAAGCGCTCCGGTTGGTTCATCCGCAAGGAGCAAATCATTATCAGATGCAAGAGCTCGCGCTATAGCACATCTTTGTTGCTGACCACCAGATATATGAGTCGGAAGTTTTTGTGCCAAATCAGATATCTTCATAAGCTCAAGCTTTTCCATGATTACTTCTTTCCTTATTTTCTTTGGAAGTCCTTTTGCAATTAGCGGTATTTCTACATTTTCATATACTGTATAGTGATTCATTAATGCAAACTGCTGAAATATAAAGCTTATATGCTGTTTTCTGAATTCATGCAGAGCGTTACCCTTCAAATTATGAACAGCAATATCATCATAAAAATATTCGCCCTCAGTTATATCATCCATACCTCCTATAATATTCAGGAGAGTACTTTTCCCCGATCCGGAGGTTCCCATAATTGATGCATATTCTCCATGTTCGATACATAAATTAATACCATTTAATGCAATCGTTTTGCAGTCGCCTGAATTATATACTTTCTTTATGTTATTTAATTTTATCATGAGCGCAGCCCTCCTCAATCTATTTCCACAGGTTCTCCCGTAGCCGCATCTACAATCAACATCTCCTCCGGATACATTGTCATATCATAGGTAAGACTTTGGTCATTTATTGCTAAGAAAATCCACACCGGCTTGATTTCATATATATCATCCGTTTTCATTTCATAATATGTCAGATACACATAGTTAAAACAAATATTATTATAACCATCCTTATCCGCATAGTAACCTTCTATATACGGTGATACTGCTTCAAGCATTTCATCCCAGGAAAGCAAATCTGTCTGTTCCGTGTATACTGATGACTTTATATATTTGTCATGACATACAGCACTGATGATTCCATTATCATTCAAACAAATCTCATATGTAGATACGGTTTTCCCTCCCTTATATACACCGTCCATATTCAGGCTCATAACCAAATCATAATAACCGACATATGGCGTTGCATTACCTATCACATCCGTAAATGTAATATAATATCCATCATATACACTCTCAGGTGCTTCCTGTCCAAAAAGCAATTCATAGCACACCCATTCGTTGGTTGCAATTTCGATTTGCGCTATATCCGTTATATCAAGAGCATTCAAAAAATCATAAGCCTCATCACATGCATCATCCCCAGACATTTCGGCTACATTCAGTGCATCCGTATTTATCAAATCCTGCTCCACGGCATCGCCAAATGATGTAGAAAGACTTGCATATGTTTTATCCTCAGCCGATATCATATTTCCGACAAATTCTTCAGGATAAACCGATACCTCAAATCCACCATCCTCTATATCAAAGCTAAGCAGATAACTTACTCCATCAACATAACCTATAAATTCCGATGCAGCATATTCTCCGGCAGGCTCCGGTTCATCTGCAGACTCATGTCGTTCTTGTACATTAAGCAGAAATTCCTTATACACTTCAGAAGCATCTGTATCTCCTCCGCTCTCAGCGATTTCTATACATGCGTTGTAATAATCCTCAAGCTTCACAAATATATCATTCGGCAAATTGTCGATATCAAAAACATAGATACCCTCTTCTTTGTCAAATATACCTTCTGCTATTTTCTTTTTATATGCACTATCATAAGTATTTTTTTCATAATAAACGTTCAAAAGCTCGTCCGCATCAGGAAGTACAATATTTTCCGTATCAAGAGTCACGGCAATGTCATCATCCACCGAAGTGAATTCATAAGTACAGCTTTTTGGAACAGCAAGTGCTGTTTCAAGCACGCTTCCGACATCATCAATTTCCGTTTCATAGGAAATGTCTTCTTTTCCACAACCAGAAAATACAATAACCGCAATCAACATCAATGCAACTATTTTATCCATCATAAGCTGCTGTGGTGAATTTTTGTTTATCAATGCGACTGGAAATAACGTTGAAACAATCATAATAATTAATCCAGTAAGAAGTGTACTTCCTAAAACATTTCTATAAATTATCCTGTTAAAGGCTATCCCTGATGCATACGCTGGTTCAAAAAAAAATTTTCCCGCTCCTGCTATAATTGGGACCGCAATTACTATAGCTATAAGAATTTTTATCGCACTTTCAATCGCAATAATCCATTGCATATCTGTTTTATTAAATCCAGTTGCATATAGTACTCCATACTCATATTTTCTCGTGAGAATATTTATGCTCTGATAACAGGCAAGCGTTATACAAGCGGACAACCCTACAATAACAAACAATTCAAGCAAGTACCTTCTGATGGATTTTGTCGAATTATCAGTTGCTTCCAGAACGGCGCCCACATTATATATACTTATATCATAAACATTTTCTCTTTCAGCAAGAAGCTCAAGGCGATACTTCACATCATCAAAATTATACCCTTCCTTCACGCCGAAATAAATGGTCTGATAATCCGAAACATCAGAAATAACTCCTATAAGAGCTCTATCAAGAAATGTAGTGGCATTAACACAGTATTTATCAATCGTCGCTAAATCATCCACTGGAAGGCTTTGATTCCTTTTTATAAATCCCGCAATCATATATGTATCATTATCAAGTGCGAACGTGTCTCCAATATCATAAATTTTCTTAAATTTATATCCGGCATAAACTGGTATGTACCCATTGGAAAGAATTTCTTCAGCATTCATATATCCATGATAAAATTTTATATTATAAAGTCCGAAAAGAGTTTGACTGATTTCTATCAATTCAGAATATAAGTTTGAATTCAATGCAGCGTTATCTGAGTCACGTTTGTCGTTGGACTGAATTTCATTTACATCATCTCCAAGATTAAGCGCCTCCGTATATATGGTACCTGAATATTCAATATAGTCCTGTGTACTAAGGGCAGAAATATAGCTCATATCATCTTCATAATCTCCCATTGGCAAATATATATAACCGACATTTGAAATATCAATTGTCATCGTATCCTCGACATCTTTTTTAAAGCTTCCGGCAGTATTATACAAAAGTACCATTATACCCAAAATGAGGAATGTAAAAAAATTCATCATTATACTAAATCTCATCTGGGAAGCATGTAATAGCATGTTATCCACTGCAAATTTAATTCTATGTCTTATTTTCATTTAAATCCACCATTCATTATAACCTTGCTGCCTGTGAAGGTTTAAGTTTCCTTATATAAACATAAACCGATATCATACAACAAAATAAAATAAAGAACAAACCGATAACAAAGGAAAGACCGAACCATAAAACCATATAGTCATATTTATTCCAGCCTGACGAAATACTTACATATACAAGCGAAACAATCAAGCCAATTATAAGTCCTAATCCTGCCATTACAATCTGTTCCTTAAATACCAGTTTCATTATTTTCCTATTTTTAAGGCCATATATATGCATAACTAAAAAATCTTTCCTGCGCCTTATCGCCCATATCTTTGAAAGCATGGCACAATTACAAACTGCAAATAATACCATAAGGCATATAACAAAAAGTTTTATATTATACATATATTCCCACAAGCTTTCTGAGGTAGCATCATTCTGCGAGATATCCATTTTTAACATATATCCAGGTTCTCCCAAATATAAATTATCATTTTTATTTATATCATTTTTCAATTTATCATTCGATATAAGTGTCTCGTTACTTCCCATAACAATATAAATTTCATCATTATTCATCAATTCTATAAGTCGGTCTCTGCATTGTTCCGATTCACTTAGAAATTTTTCCCCACCAAATATAATTAACGAGTAATCATCACCTGACGAATTGTAGTTTTCCATAATTCCAGTCACCTCTACATACGTATCTGCAATCCATATGTACAGCCTATTATTCTTTTCAACTGTTTCCGAAACAAGATTTTCTCCTATAACTGCGTATATACCATTTGTATCCACAGGCGGATATTCTCCTTCAGCCAAATCCCCATACCACTCTTCTTTATAAGAAAAAATAATACTTGCTTCTTGGTATTCAAGAATACCTTCGCCAACATTTATAGTTAAGTTAACGTACGTTGTATTTTCCTGCTTTGAAATGATATCAATCATTTTTTCAGCATCTGCTTTGCAAAGTTCAAGGCATTCTTCCTGCATTCTCATATCATCTTCATAAAGATCATAATAGCCATCCTTCGATGCCTGTTCAAAATCAATATAATTTGCAGTATAGGAATTGGCGGAATGAATATAGAAATTTTCAGAATATTCATATGATGTCTTATTATGAGCATACTGCCACATCCAGCTGGAAATAGCTGAATATCCTGAACATATAAGTATAAATACAAATGCAAAAGCAGTTACAAACAATATAAAAATTTCTTTATCACGTATATGCATAACCAATTACCTTACCAGATTATATACAGCTCGAATATTTCGAGCTGTATATAATCCATTTGTCTATTATTTACCTATTAATGTATGCGTCAGCTTACAATCTCCATCAATATAGAATTTGACTGTAGCTTGTTTATTTTTGGTAGACACTTTTTTAGAAGCAGAAGCTGCTTTATAAGCATCCGTTCCATATACCCTTGCAGTAATAGTTGCACCTGAATAATCTGTTTTCATCTCCACTCCATTTTTCGGTCCTGATTTTATGGTACTATCTGCATCTTTTCCACTAATAGTCGCATAACAATAAATCTTATCACAAAGCACACCATATTTATAACTTGCGTTTCCTCTTATCGTCAAATCTCCTGATGATACAGTAATTGTCGACATATTCCCTACATATGTTTTTGCTAATGATACTGTACTAAACATCATACAAAATATACATCCCATTATAAATATATGTCTTTTTGCCGTCAATATATTTTTTCTTGCTTTTATCGTTTCTTTCATGGTCTATCATCTCCTTTAACCGCAAATGTAAATAACTGATCCCTCCTTTGCATATGATTTAGAAATATATTTTATACAAAGTTTTATACTCTATAACATTCCTTTTATCAATATGGTTTAGGCGAACGGTCAGCTTTTTTCGGTGAACGGTCTAAAATGAAAAGATTATACCAGCTTCGGTATTATAACCTCTGTACAACACACCCCGTTTTCATAGCTATTCTCGAAGCTTCCACGATATTTTTCAACACTTCTTCTGATATTTTTTACACCATATCCATGTCCATCTCCCTGCTTTGAAGACACAAAACTTCCATCTATAATAACAGGTTCGGTAGTAGCAGCATTTAATATCTTCATATATAAGTTTGAGTTGAGCTTGATTATTTCAACATTTACCCACTTATCATCACATTTTTCAGCCGCCTCAAAAGCGTTACTTAACAGGTTTGAAAATATAATGCACAAATCCATTTGATCTATTTGAGATTCTATTCCTATTTATCCGGTCCATTTCAGACTAACATCATCATATCTGCTCATAATTTCATTTAATATGACATTAACAAGTCTGTTTCCCGTATTAATGCTTGGACTTAAGTCTCTTAAATCGTCATTGATTTTTCCAAAATAATTTTTCAAGTCAGCAAATTTCTCATCTTCAAAGAGTATCTGCATACAATACAAATGATTTTTTACATCATGCCTAAACTGCTTCGTTTCATCCTCTTTTTGAAGAAGCATTGTATAATAAGCTTCCTGAGATTTTACAAGCTGGGACATTATTTTTGCTTCGTACTTCAACTGTTCATTTTTGTTTTTATTGTACATTAATAAAATACAAACTACGACAAATATAACGCCACTAAGACCGAATACAAGAGCTGTAAAGAATTCCACACCATCTTTACTATTTGTTGCGGTTACAACCACATATGTCATATATAAAGCTACAGCCAGACAGCCGAGTGTCATCAAGCCAATGTATTTTAAAGAAATATTTTCAAGGCTTCTGTCTTTCCCAAATATTTTATTAAAAAAAGCCATAACTAAAATTACAATTATGGATATGGCATTTAGCGCAAGCTTAAGTATTCGAGAATCTTCAAGCTGATTATAACTAATATTTGCTATATGCATAATTACAACACACATAGTCATGTCTATAATACATATCAGCACATATGAAAATATAACCAATGCAATTTTTTTCTTCTCTTTTAAAACAAAAAAGATAAATGTCACCAGAATCAATGCATAAGAAATACCAAACTGACCTATATCAAAAAACGCAGAAATAGACATTATAACAACGAAGGTCATACCTAAAATCAAAAATGTTTTTTTCGATTTTTTTATTTCCAGCCTCAAGACAAAATATAAAAAAATAAATAATTTAATAAACTCCTCGAGATATTCCATTATATTATAAATTATTGTTCCCATTCATTCCCCATCCGTATATTTCCTCTATTTTCTCTTTACATAACTTAAAAATCTCTCATGAAAATCCTTTTTATTTCTTCTTGAAACAGGCACCGACATTTTCATATGACACATTTTGACCTCTTCCTTACCTATTCCATCAATATGCCTGAATGCTATGATAAATGCTCTGTGAACCTGACAAAAATACTCTGTACTTATATTTTTAAGCCAATATTTCAACGATTTATTGCTTTCCAAGACATCCGAAACTGTATATATGTATGTTCCATCCCCAAACGCCTCAATGCAAACAATATCCTTTATGTTTACTAATTTTGTACCATGCTTAATATCTACTGCAATTTTCTTATTGTTAACCAGCTCTTTCTCTGCTTCTGTAACTGCTTCAAAAAAATCCACCTGCTGTATTGGTTTGTTTAAAAATCTAAATGCCCTTACCTTAAACGCTTCATGCACAAATTCTATATGACTCGTCAAAAAAATGATAAACACTTCATTATTATTTTCTCTGAGCATTTTCGCCGTATCCATTCCATTAAGTTCGGGCATATCAATATCCAAGAAAATCAAATCAAATATTTGACCACTATCCATCAACTGCTGCCCAGAATAAAAAATATTCGTTTCATAATCCGGATTAATCTTATTCAAAAGCCTTGTTATTTCATCACAAATTATCGCTTCATCATCACATATCGCTATTTTTAAATCCATATAATTTCCCGCATATCCGTATATTTATCTTTAAACAATGATACTACCATAACAAAAATATATACGTTTTTTTTATTCATGTCAATGATACAGGTATATGCGCAGCTTCCGTTCCAACCTCCGTGAAAAAAAATATAATTTGCTATTGACATATCTGGTTTACTGGTGTACTATCTTACTAGTACATTGGATTGGAGGATAACAGATGGACTTTAAATCAAATGTTCCCATTTATCTGCAGGTAATCGAGGACATAAAGGATAAAATCATATCCGGCGATATACAATTGGGTTCCAGGCTCCCATCCTCCAGGGAACTGGCTCTGCAGTATCAGATAAATCCAAATACTGCCGCCAGAATATATAATGAGATGGAGCTTATGGATCTGTCCTATACCAGACGTGGTATAGGGACCTTTGTTACCGAAGATACATCTGTAGTAGAACGCTTGAAAACCGAGCATACAGATGCGCTTATCGGCGATTTTGTCACAGCATGCAAATGTATAGGATTGTCCTGTGATGATGTCGTTGCCATGATTAAGGAAAATTACAAATAGCAGGGAGGAATCAGTAAATGCTTAAATGTGAAAATCTGGTCAAAAAATATATGACCACCACCGCAGTAAACAATCTGAACCTGACCATAGAACCCGGAAGGATATACGCCCTCTTAGGTCCTAACGGCAGTGGAAAAACAACACTTATGAAAATGATTGCAGGGCTTTCAAAGCCGTCCTCGGGTGTGATTACCCTGGACGGGAAGCCTTTAGATTATCATTCAAAGGCACAAATCGCCTATATGCCTACTGAAGCTTATTTTTTCAGCTACATGAACTGTATAAATATAGGCAAATATTATCGGGATTTCTTTGAAGACTTTGATTACAACAAATACATGTATCTCCTGGAGCGCATGCAGTTAAAGCCGACCCAAAAGGCGAAGGAAATGTCCTCAGGTATGATGGCAAAGCTCAAGATAGCCGTAACGCTCTCAAGAAACAGCCGTATCATCATGCTTGATGAACCATTAAACGGCATAGACATCATAGCGCGCGATACGATTATCTCTACCATAGTACAAAATATCTCTGCTGATACCAGCGTCGTCATGTCCAGTCATCTGGTCGATGAGCTGGAAAAAATCGTAGACTATGCAGTCTTTATCAAGGAAGGCACCTGTGTTTTGGCAGGAAATGCCGAACAGATACGTATAGACAGAGGTATGTCCATAGTGGATGTATATAAGGAAATCTATAGTAATTAAAGCAGTCTGCGCGAATGCGCGGGAGAATTTTCAAAGAAAGGAACATAGATATGTTAAAAATGATTAAATATGAGTACAGGAAAAATATTTTCTCTGTAATTATTCTGCTTATTGTTATGGCTGCCATACAGGCATATACCATAGGCGCAGCCCTCATGGACAAAAGAGACCATGTAGTCATAGGCGTAACACTGTTCATGGTTGCAGCCTCAGCATCCTATATATTTGTGCTGCTATATGGCATACTCTCCTACTCAAGGGATCTGAAAAATAAAGACGGTTATCTGGTATTTATGACTCCGCTTTCGAGCTATCAGATCATAGGAGCCAAGCTTTTAACCACACTTATCACAGGTGTCATACTCGTTTTTATAATCGGAGCTCTTGGAGTAGTGGATTATATCGCTATCGCGGAAGCATTTAACACTGACAGTATCCTGGATATGTTTGAAGAGCTGCTGACAGTGTTTGGTTATGATCTGACAAGCATCCTGCTGAGCATACTCGGTTTTGTCATAATATTTCTGATACAGTTTTTTATGACAGTGACCATGGCATACTTTGCCATATCACTTTCCTGTACTATCCTGCAAAACAGCAAGGCAAAGGGATTTATCAGCCTGATATTCTTTGTGATATTCTATGTAGTGATATCCGTGATTGCATCAAAGCTGCCTTTGCTTGATATACCTTCTGATACAGGCGGCTCTCTGGCGTGGGAGCTTTATGAAACCCTGCCGCAGATCATACTATACACAGTATGTATGGTAGCATGTTACCTGGGAAGCAGCGTGCTATTGGATAAAAAAATCAGTCTTTGATATCTATAACATATAATTCATGAAGCGCTCTGGTGCAGGATATATAATACGCCCTCCTATATATGGCATTATGTATCTCTGCACCTGAGTTTACTACAAATACCACATCAAATTCCATCCCCTTTGCCAGAAATTTTGGCAGGACCACTATCCCGCCTGTATATACCACGGAATCCTCCGTCAAAAGCTTCACATCCATATCACGTGACAGCAGCCTGAAGCACTCATACGCGCTGCCTGCATCATCGCACAGGATAGCGACATTATCATAATCCTCCAGGTCTCCCGCCCAGAGCTCCCGTGCTATATAATCAGCCGCCCGCATGATATCCGGCATATCAGACTGCATAGGCGCGCGTCCATGTCTGTTTATCTGTACGGCCTCCTGCTTCCCGCGATGTGCCATATCATTTTCTTCAAGTATTTTATTGCAAAAATCTGTTATTTCAGCCGTAGAACGATAGCTTATGTCAAGACTGTAGGTCTTTAGCCCTTTTTCTCCCAGCGCTTCCGTTATTATATCTGTGACAGTTTCATGCTCATCATAAAAAAGCACCTGATATCTGTCGCCAAGTATGGTCTTCTTACAGTCAAATATCCTGCCAATTACCGCAAACTGGAAGATATTATAATCCTGCATCTCATCGATGACCAGATGCTTTATATTTTTATAGGTATCACAGCCATAGAAATATATCTGCAGATAAAATATCGGCAGTATGTCCTCATAGCATATCAGTCCGTCATCTGTAGTATATGCAGATATACCCGGACATTTCTCCTCATATGTCTGCAAAAAGTCGATGTATAACTGGACCAGATTACGGCAGGCAAACCTATATATCATCTCAGACCTGATGGTCTCCTGTAATTTCCGCTTCTTCATTTCAGAAAATTCTTTTCCGTCATTATCCTCCACACGGTCTGCTATAAAATAGGCAATCTTATCAAACCTCTCATATACCGGATATCTACCAAATCTGTCACGGAACATTTTTTCTATCTGCTCCGCCTCATATTCTACTCCCTGAAAGCGGAATCTCTTGAAAGCTATATGAGCCGTATAATCCTCCAAATATGCATTAAATGCCTTGTAAAAATCTATCGAGGATTTGACCCTGATCCTCATCATGTCACCCTTTGTATCAGAGGCCGAAGCTATCATCCTGTCAGCCTGCATCAGCTTTGTCTCATATTCCTCTGCTATAAAAAGCATTTCCTCCATCATCAGGTCAAATTCCTTTTCAGGCACATTGTCCTCTCCTATTTCAGGAAGCACATCGGATATATAATCTGAAAAAATGCTGTTTGGTGAAAGAATCATCACATTTGAAGTATTTAGAAGTTTGCCATGATTATATAGCAGCCATGCGAGTCTGTGCATGGCAATCACAGTCTTTCCACTACCTGCTCTTCCGTCTACAACGAGATGATGCGTGGTCGTATCTCTTATGATTTTGTTCTGCTCCTTCTGGATGGTAGCTACCACCTGTCCCATCCTGGTTCTGCTATTTCCGGAAAGAGCCTGAAGCAGCATGGTATCATTTAAGGCCTCATCAGTATCTGCTGACATATAAAGCCTTCCATGTCTGATATCAAACTGCTTCTTTTCCATTATCTCGCCTGTCATTTCTCCATCAGGAGCCATATATGAGGCGGAGCCTTTTTCATAATCATAATAAAGTGATGAAACAGGGGCTCTCCAGTCACATATATCCTCCGGGATATCGTCACTCGTATATCCGTTCATACCCACATAAAATATCGTTTCATCCATATCTCCCTCATATCTGAAGGAGACCTTGCCAAAGTATGGATTATCCATCTGCCTGTTCAGTATCTGAAGCCTTCTGTCCTGTGCTTTTAGATAAACCGTTTCATCATTGACAGTCTGCATGTTCTGGAGGAATTCCTCATCATCCATATCGCCATGACTGTCTCTCATATATTTCTTCTGATATGCTATATCAGCCTTTTTTGTTTCTATTTCCTGCTCTGTTCCCTGTATTTCATCCGTGATACAGGAAACCACCCTGCTTAAGTGTTCTGTTTCACTATATGACATTTTTAAAACCTCAGCCTGTATTATTTGCTGACATATATCTTATATGTCTTGCCCCAGTTTGAATAATATGTCACACCATTTACCGTCCTGTAGCTTCTGACCGTTATATAGTAATATCTGCCCTTTGTCAGATTTGATAAGGTCGTGTAATTCTTTTTATTTCCCGATATGGTTACATATTTAAATTTGCTAAATGACGAGCTGGTGGAATATGCCACCTGGTAGCCTGTTACATAATTATCCGCATACCATTTCAGATAAAGCTTGCCCTTTGCGTTGTTTTTGCCATAATATACCGTTCTGCCTACCATACGGTACATCGCAGCGCCCGCATGATATGAACTCCGGTAGCTGCCGCAATACGCCCTTATCGTATATGTATATTTACTTCCTACCGAGACGGACGTATCCGTGTAGTGCAGCACGGATGAGCTTACCACCTTGATCCTGGTCCACGTGGTCGCATTATTTGCCTTACGATATATGATATAGCCGCTGGCGCCGGTTATCTTGCCCCATGAGAGGTATATGCCAGCATTTGTATTCTTTCTGGTAAATGTAGGTCTTGCAAGTCGCTTTATCAGCGGATAGTTGCCATAGCCTCCGAGTGTGCTGCCATTATAAGGTCGCACGAGATAATAATAGTATGTGCCCGATACTGCCGTGGTATCTACATAAGAAATATTATTTATGCCAGACAAAACCTTAAGTCTCGCCCACGAGCCCGAATAGGTCTTACGATATACTATATAACCAGAAGCGCCCGTTACCTTGTTCCATTTGATGGTTACACCCGATGTGCTATTTGCAAGTGAAGATATCGTTGCCTTTCCCAGCGTTATGGTAAATGTCTTTGTCAGGGTGCCCGTATAATTGCCCTTTCCTGTTATCGTTACCTTGCCTGTACCAAGGCTTACGTTGTTGCTGTAGCTGACAGTATAATACGATGTCGAAATATAGCTGCTTGCCGATGATGAGGTCTTGAGCTTTACTGTCGGTTTAATCGCGCTGCCTGTGTAGTAACAGGTGGTTGCAGAAAGCACGGCGTAAAATGATGAAATACTCTTCGCATTTACTGTCAGGCTGTAGGATAAGGATGCGGCACGGTAAGCATCCGTCGCAGAAACGGAAGCCGTAATCTTACAAGTACCCACACCTGCTATAGTTACCTTTCCGGAGCTGTCTACCTTTGCTACAGATGTATCTGACGAGCTGTAGCTTATCGTGCCGTCAGAGTTCGTAGTCAGAGCATTTGTAAATGCTGCATCCAGATAGGTCTTTGTCAGGGAATAATACTTAAAGCTCGAGCTCGGGCTTTCAGGCGTAGTCTCTTCCTCTTCATCCTCGTCCGCATCGCCCGGTGTAGCCGTCGATACCTCTCTGACAGGGAGCTGCAGATCATTGAAATAACTATACAGATAAATATATCCATAGCCGTACTTTTCATCCCAGCCTTCATCTCCCCCATCCACTGCATATTCCTGCAGGCGGCTTTCTATCTGATCAACTGAGAGACCAGGCTCTGCAAGCATTATATAAGCTATCGCCGATGAAACGTGCGGTGTCGCCATGGATGTTCCACTGACTGTCGCCATCTTGCCGCTGGTATATGTATTGTAAATAGAAGTGCCTGGTGCGCAGAAATCTACCGTACTGCCATAATTTGAATAACTCGTTGCAAAATTTCCGCTGCTGCTTATCGCAGACACCGTTATAACATCCTCATTATTTGCAGGGTATGCATAGACTACGTCTCCCGCCTGATTTCCTGCTGCCGCGCAGATGACTATGCCTTCATTTTTTGCCTCGGTAATGATGCTGTCGAGGAATGTATAATTTGCAGCGCTCTCGCTAAACCACCCCAGACTCATATTCATGATCGAAGCGTTATTTTCTATGGCATACTGCATGGCAGTAGAGATAGCAAGCGATGTCGAGCTTCCTGTATCATCAAAGGTCTTTATAATCATCAGACTTACATTATCCGGAGTGCAGTCTGCTATGATGCCCGATACATGAGTACCATGTCCCAGTCCGTCGCTGAAATCATCACTTGATACCGCGGCGTCATCCTCCTTAAATATATAGCAGCTGGTGGTATAATCTATACGCCCGTCAAATTTGTCATGTGAGTCGTCTATGCCCGAATCGATAACCGCTATCTTTAATGTATCATCTATATCCACATAATCCATCTGCGCCTTGAGATAATCCAGACCCATAAAAGCAGCGCCCCAGGTATCATACTCGTCCACGGTTATATCCGTGACAGTATCTATCGTGGCAGTACTGAGAGAAACATCATAGGTATCCTCTTCATCTGTATACTCATCGGTATAATCATCCGTACCCCACAGCTCCTCGGCTGTTACTATCTCGTCAGGGAAGCAGCTGTCCTCTCCATATGTATCGACTATCTCATAGTATGCAGCCTCTGTTTCCTCTTCCGTATCAAACTGAAGCACGTACTCGTCATACTTCGCATAGTGAAGTATCTGCGCGGCATCATAATCATCATACAGCTCATCCGCTATAAGTATAAGTCTCTTCATGGCAAACTGCGAATCTGACTCTTCCGCATCTGCCGCATCATCCCATGTATCTGCAAGGAGCTGCATCACATCTGAGCTATCTGTTACCTCTGATACCGTATCCGAAGCATATGTTATATCACAAGCCTCAATATCATCTGATGTCTCAGCTGACATATCAGCCTCCGACTCAAAGATCCCCTCATATGCATCTGGCGCATCATAGAGGCTATCAACGCCATCATCTGCATAAACATAAGACTCCGCATCCATCTCCTCATCCGTTAGGGCGTCATAATCTTCGCCTGTCAGGCTGTCGTTAAAATATACCAAATCATCTATGATATCATCTGCAAACAGTGAGCCTGTTTCTTCCGCATCATATATGTATAATTCATCCGTACTGCCATCAGAATCATCAGCAGATGGAATAGTTATGGCAGCTCCGACCCCTGCCATAACAAAAGCAAGCAATATTGCGAAATATCTTTTTATGCTGTTTCTCCATTCTTTCATAATCTATCACGACCTTTTCTCATAGTTACCTTAAGTATACAATTTTTCCTTTTTCTTGACAACAGTTTAATTTTGCAATGTTTCAACGCTCTTGACATCACACGTCATAACACAAAGAAAGCACAAAGAAAAGGCTCCCACCAAATGGCAGGAGCCCTTTTTGTACGAAGAATTTTTCTATTCATCAGTGAGTTGGAATTACTCTACATCCTGTAATGCAGCCTTTCCTTCCTCGCCTGTACGAACCTTTACAACTCTGTCAACATTGTATACAAATATCTTTCCATCTCCGATATGTCCGGTATAGAGTGCCTTCTTTGCTGTCTCGATAACTGTATCTACAGGGATATCGCTGACTACAACCTCCAGCTTTATCTTTGGAAGAAGTGTTGCATCCATCTCAACTCCACGATACATCTCTCCGGCACCCTTCTGGATACCACAGCCCATTACCTGAGTTACTGTCATACCGGTTACACCGATTTCGTTCATAGCCTTACGCAGCTGATCGTATCTGCGGAGCTTTGCGATTATTACTACCTTATACATACCTGTATCAAGCTCAGGCGCTCTTGCAACCTTGACAGCAGCATTCTTTGCAGCCTCTGAAGCTGTAACATAATCGTCCGAACCAAGATTTGTATTTTCGTTTACTTCCATAGTCATGGTATTTGATATATCCATCAGCGAGAAGCCCGCGTATGCAGATGTAAGACCATGCTCTGTAATATCCAGACCGACAATCTCCTCTTCCTCTGATGCACGAAGGCCAAATATAGCCTTGATTAACAGGAATACCACAATCATCGTAACTGCTGCCCACGCTGCAACAGCAACAAAGCCTGTCAGCTGAATGCCAAGCAGCTCAAATCCTCCGCCATAGAACAGACCGACGATTTCCTCTCCATCGCCATTTGCGATAGAGTATCCCGGCGCTGTATTTGTAGCAAATAAACCAACTGCGATGGTACCCCAGATACCATTCATCATATGTACTGCTACTGCACCTACAGGGTCATCTATATGCAGCTTGTAATCAAGAAGCCATACACCAAATACTACCAGGAGTCCGGCAACAAGGCCTATTATAAGTGCTCCAAGACAATCCGTAACATCACAAGGTGCAGTGATGGCTACAAGACCTGCAAGTGATGCGTTAAGACACATCGAAACATCAGGCTTACCATATTTGATCCATGTGAAAATCATACATGTAACGGTTGCAATTGCAGGAGCAACTGTTGTAGTAAGGAATACTGAACCTAACTGTGATAATGATGTACATGCAGCACCGTTAAATCCATACCAGCCGAGCCACAGGATAAATACACCAAGTGCACCTATAGCGAGGTTGTGTCCAGGGAAGGCATTTACCTTTGTTACCTTGCCCTTTTCATCCTTCTGGAACTTACCAATTCTAGGTCCAAGGATCTTTGCACCTACAAGTGCTGATATACCACCTACCATGTGGATGGCACATGAACCGGCGAAATCGTGGAAGCCCATCTGTGCTAACCAGCCGCCACCCCAGATCCAGTGTGCTTCAATAGGGTAAATCAAAGCTGAAATAACTGCTGAATAAACACAGTATGATAAGAATTTTGTTCTCTCAGCCATTGCTCCGGATACAATAGTAGATGTGGTAGCACAAAATACTAAGTTAAATACGAAGTTAGACCAGTCAAAGTTTTCATATGTAGTGAAGATGTCAAATCCCGGCTTTCCTATAAAGCCAAGCAGATCCTCTCCCAGCAGTAAACCAAAACCAATAAATATAAACATTACTGTACCAATACAGAAGTCCATCAGGTTTTTCATTATGATATTACCGGTATTCTTTGCTCTTGTAAAACCTGCCTCTACCATGGCAAATCCTGCCTGCATCCAAAATACCAGTGCTGCGCCTATCAGGAACCAAACTCCCCAGAGCTCTCCTTCCAGCGACGCTAATGCGTTTGTAATTTCCTCTGTCATATGACAACGCCTCCTTTTAGCTTTTTAAAATCCTATGCGATCGAGTAGGAGGCGGTCTTTTACCTCATACTCGTCCGCGCGAGCCGGGTGCGGCTTTAGCCGCAAAACACCTTGCCCGGCTCTGTGCATAAAAAGGCGCCGCGAGAATTTTTTCTCACGGCGCCTTTGCCTTTTATGCAAATGAATATAATCCAATTTTCCTCTAGTGTCAATCACTTTTTTAATTTTTATTTAATATTATGATTTTTCGATAAAATTCCATTTACATTTTGGTTATTTTTTTACTTAATATTTTCATCCTGCGAACTGTTTCCTTGTCTGTCTCCTTATCCCCATATCTGAGCTCATTATAAGCCTCCGTCAGCTCCGTTACATCAGCCAGCCCGCGTTCGTCTATCTGCTCCTCTATATCATGACTGGTCTTATATTCATCCAGCTGTATCTCTCTCTTAAAGTCGAGAATCCTCACACGGTAATACCATCTCGCCCTGTCAGAAAGGCTTCTTATCGCAAATCTCTTTTTCCTTTTATTATCTTCGGTTATTTCATGTCTGATACTTTCCGCCTCTTCCACCAGGTCGTCCGCATAATATCTTTTTGCTGATAATTTCTTTATGACATAACCGACTATTTTATATGCCACATATACGACCACCGCTACGACAAAAAGCTTTAGTATAAATTCCATAGCGTCTGTCGCATAGACTGCTGCATTTGTCATCTCCTGCTGCGCCGCAGCTATCGTTTCATCATCACTCTCATAATCGCCCGAAATCAGTCCGCTTATAAGCGCTGCTACTATCTTTATCACCTGGCTGACGACTACGACAATCATCGTAAATATCGCATAGAGCTTCGACCATGCCGCATCCGTATCAAATATCCTGACCATACAGAGTGACAATACCAGAAGGAGCAGTATAAACATCACAATAACGGTATTTAGCTGTATCATTTTTGATATAGGAAGTCCCGATACGTCCCTCGTCCGCGTCACATATTCCCTGAGGCCCTCCAGATATGTCATGACATAATGAAGCACCAGCAGGATGGCAGGAGCTATGTATGCTGTATATAATATGATATCATTATCGAGCGCCAGTCCATACAGATATATGATAAAGCCTGCCATAAATGTAGGCCACGGGACATCGCTTATCGGCTTTAATATGCCGCCACGTATGGCATATGAAACGGACTCAAGCGTGAGATATATCATGATGGCTATGGAAAGCAGCGTCATACCCTTTGTCATGGGGAGCGCAAAGAAAACAGCCCCCATCAGAATATGTATGACAGGGATGAGCGCCGTTACGCCGACCCACTCCCTGATGGCATATGAGAGGATAAAGGCTAACAGTATACACATACATTCCCATATCTTTGGCGTGCCGGATTTGAATATCAGCTTCAGGGATATCACGAGCATGACCGCAAACGTGTACTCATATAAAAGTCTGAACAACAGTCGCGCGTATTTTATGCTATGCTTCATTATATTTCACCTCCAGTCCATGGGCATAAGGCCTGTTACAGGTGAATTTTTGTATATCATAATACGGCACCAGCATATATATATTTATCCCCATAGAAGCCATATAGTCAAGCCTCTGCAGGATGTCATCCTTATAATATGGCGAAATAATCACATAGGATACCGTATTATCCGGATTACGGATTTCTCTGCCTATGATATCCATAAATGATTGAAGTCCGGCATCTCCATCTATCCTCGACAGATATTTATCTATCATCACCATATGATCTGCTGATGCCCCGGCTTCCACGTAAGAAGTCTCTCCCGTGACCACATCCTTTCCGTTTGAGGCGATGGCTACTGGGATTTTATCCATCAGAAATCTCTCTGCCACAGAGCTAGCAAGGCTTATGGAAAGCTCTCTCATCTCGTCAGTTTTTATCATTATATTTGTTTCGAGATTTAGCAATATCTTAATCTTTTGCTCTGATGCATGGTCGTATACATTTACCATCAGATGTCCTGTCCTCGCAGTATTTTTCCAGTTGATGCTCTTCATCGAATCCCTGGTGGTATAATCTCTGATACCGCGGAAGCTGTATGGGTCCTCAAATATACTGTCGCGTCTGGCGATCTCTCCATAGAGCGTATTATAGATATGTTCCATCTGTATATCGCGCAGCTTTTCCGGCATGACATAGATCGTACTGTCATTTTCCAGATATCTGGCATAGCTGTGTGTCATAAAAAAATCTCTCGTGATTATTTCGACATTTTCTACTGCAAAATAGCCTCTTTTCCGTGCCGTAAAAACAAGTCTCCTGGTAATCCTCTGATTTCCCATAACAGAAAAAACATCATTCCTGTGATAGCGGTCCGTTATGGCGGAGTTTTCCATATCTTCATATACAAAATCTCTGGAGCTGGAAAACTTCACATGCAAAACAGACAGGGGAAGCTTCTTGGCATTATTTATTACTTCGATAAGCTCCGCCCTGTCTCCTACATTAATATAATCCTGTTTGAATTCTACCTTTACATTTAAATCTTCAAACCAGCGTCTCTTGTATATCTGCTGCTGCAGCACATAGATTATTATGGCTGCCACTATGGCGATTAACAGCTCCATCTAGATCTCCCATTTCTCTACAGGTACTTCTATCGTCTTTATGATATCTTCGATAATCTCACTGTTTTTGTTATGATAATTCACAGCCGCATAGGTCACTATCCTGTGTCCCAGCACATATGGCGCAAGCGTCCTTACATCATCAGGCTCTACATAGCCTCTGCCTGACAGCGCAGCATAGCTCTGACTGCAGCGAAGCAGCGCCAGCAATCCTCTGGTGCTCACGCCTGTAGATATCTGTTTGCTTCTTCTGGTAGCTGATACGATATCCGTCATATATCCTCTGACTGTCTCATGGACGTGCACATCCTTAACATGATCTGCCGCCTGCAGGAATTCATCTGGCGTACATACAGGCTGTATCTTTTCCGATGGGTCGTCATGTATGAACCTCTCTATAATGGCAAGCTCCTGTTCCTTAGCCAGCTCATCCATATTCAGCTTCATGACAAATCTGTCCAGCTGTGCCTCAGGAAGCGGATATGTACCGGTGGTCTCTATCGGATTTTCGGTCGCTATAACGATAAATGGCAAATCAAGTGCCATGGTTACTCCATCTACAGTCACCTGGCGTTCCTCCATGGCCTCAAGCAGACTGGACTGAGTCCGGGGAGTCGCCCTGTTTATTTCATCAGCCAGCAATATATTTGAAAATACAGGTCCCTTCACAAAAGTAAATTCATTTTCCTTTTGGTTATATATCTTGATCCCCGTCATGTCTGACGGCATCAGATCCGGAGTGAACTGAACCCTCTTAAAGCTCGCAGAAAAGCTCCTTGCGAGAGTCTTTGCGAGCATCGTCTTTCCTGTGCCCGGCTTGTCCTCCAGGAGGATATGTCCTCCGGCAAATATGCCGGCCAGCATGATTTTTATTACCTTTTCCTGACCTATGATAACCTTTGATATATTTTCTGTTATTTTATCGGCAGTAGCTTTTATATCCATATGCGTCTCCATCTGCGTTTTTTCTAATTTATCCTGTATCTGTTTATAAGAGTCAGGATGTCAGCCACCTCATTGTAGCCTATCTTATCTTTATTTTCCTCGATATACTCCTGCAGCTCGTCCACCTTTAAGACCTTATAATCCAGAGCCGCCTTCTTTTTATATGTCAGCTTTTCATTGCTGAGCACGAGCACCGGTCTGACATTTATCAGGCTGCCGGCACTGCTGCCGGAAATTATATTCTCTATAAATCTCTTTTGCGCATGAATCTGAGTGGTCGGGCTCTTCAGATCCTTCGTCCTGCCCTTCTTAGTCAGCTGCCAGTCATCCTTCTGGTCTATGACCAGCTCCGCATCATCCCTCGTGTCAGCCAGGTCAGACATACCAAATGCCTTGGTTTCTATGATAAACAGGCCGTTCCTTCCTATCACGATATGGTCAAATTCCCTTTTGACTCCCTTATATCTCATGACAACTCCGTTTATCACATGATACTTGCTATGGCTCAGGTTGTTCAGGCAGTCACGAACCTTCTGCTCACCCATATTGCCCGCCTGCTTACGATGAAAATCATCCTCATCCTTTTCGTAATTTTTCAGCGCGCCGTCCCTGAGCTCATATTTCGGCCTTTCTGATATGCCAGTCACTCCTATGCCTATCAGATACCGTCTAAATTCCTCCTTGTTACGTGTGGATATCCTCGGTGAT
>X287_Common_Brushtail__coassemble_16_pt1 | contig 37276 bp, 35 predicted proteins | sample X287_Common_Brushtail__metabat2_low_PE_009 | metagenome-assembled genome bin X287_Common_Brushtail
CCGTCTGATTCACACCCTGCTGCGGGGTCGCGCCATATGGATGCACGCCCTGCTGCGGATTCACACCATATAGATTCGTACCCGTCTGATTCACACCATACTGATTATAAATCACATATCCACAGTAAGGACATCTCGACGCCCCGTCCATTATCTGTCTGCCGCATCTCGGACATATCATAGTTATTTTCTCTCTCCCATATCATCTAACCCAGAAAATCAAGAATAGCACTATAGCTGATTAACGTTCCGCTTTCCTTTATCTCTGCATATAGCTCCCGAGCCGCCGTCACGGCAGCTTCATCTTCGTTGTCAACATCATAAAATACAGCACTGCCATCATCAAATACCTTGTACATGGTCTGACTGCTCACTAATGCATATACTACAGCCCCGTCTGCATCATCCTCTGCTTCATACACATATACACCTGAGCTGTCCGGATATAATCCATAATCAGCCTTATACTGTCTGGATGCCTGGATTGCCTGCCGCATTTCCTCACCGAGATCGTATACCGTAACCGTTATGTCCTTCGTGGATATATGCTCCGCCCAGTCTATAACCTGTAACGTAACCTCATATGTACCCTCCTCTGAGGTATCTACCGCAGGCGAAGCAGTAATCTGCTCTGCGAGATCCGGCTGAGCATCCGTTACCGTATAATAATCTGCCCAGTTTATCTCATCACCTACGAGGAAGCTGATACTGTCATTTCCTGAAATAATCGGCGAATCGTCATCTACAACATTGATGGTAACCTTCTTTTTGGATGACAGTCTGCCGCTTGATACTGTGACAGTTATCTCATACTCTCCCGGTTCCTCAGGGTTAAATTCTGATTTGTCATAGCTTATCGTAGCTTTTTCGTTATTTGCCGTGACATACGCGCTTACTGTAAATGAGGTTCCCATGACATATTCCTGGCCTGTCTCAGTTATACCAAGCAGGGATGCTCTCATTATCAGTGTCACGATAATTGCCAACACTATGCCTACCACAACCGAGCCGATGATCACGACCGTCGTTGATACAGGACCCTTCTTGTGTAGCTCTGCCGGTCTCTTGTTTCTTTGCGGCTGTCTGCCGGCATTACCGCGCTTCGCAGGCTGATTGTTATTTGGTCTGCTGCCGGATCTGCTGCCGGACTTGGTAGCTGACTTGGTGCCCGACTTATTAGCGACCGCCTGATTCCTTCCGGCTGCGCTGCCTGATTTTGCACCCGTTGCGCTCGACTTTCCGCCTGCACCACTCGACTTGGCACCTGATGCTCCGCTCCTACCGCCTGTATTTCCTGCCTGTCTGTTCCCGGTCTTCGCGCCCGTTGCTCCATTATTATCACGTTTTTTTATTTCCGCCTGCGTTACAGCAGGCTTCTTTTTATTTTCCGCCATTTATTTGCGTCTCCTTATCCGATATATAGGTTCATGATTTAAGTCTATCCTAATTTTTAATCTAACGCAAGCATAATCTAATAATGAACCACCTGCAAGTTTAAGAAATTTTTAACTATCGTATGCCTTGACAGATAATAATCAGGAAATTAGAATAAAGTATACCCTATAAGAAAGATTTGGAGGAGATACACTATGGCAATAAACAATCTGGGCAAATTCACAAAATCTCATCTGGACATGTGCGTTGACAGCACCAGGATAGATAACTCATTATATGAAAAATATGGTGTGAAGAAAAACCTCCGTAATCTGGCCGGTGTCGGAGTAAATGTCGGACTTACAAATATTTCCCTGAGTCTCGGTGCAAAAGAAGTAGACGGAGTAAGAGTACCCTGCGAGGGCGAGCTCTACTATCGCGGATATGAGATACGAACTCTGATAAAGGGTTTTATGATGGAACATCGATATGGATATGAAGAATGCACTTACCTGCTGCTTTTTGGAAAGCTTCCTTGCAAGAAGGAGCTTGACGAGTTCAAGCGTGTCCTTAACAAGGCGCACGAGCTCCCGAAATATTTCATACAAAATGTAATCATGGCATCCCCTACCAAGGATATCATGTCAAATATGACCACCAGTGTCCTGGCGCTCGGCTCCTACGACAGAAAGGCAAATGACCTGTCTGTCGGAAACGTCCTGCAGCAATGTATAGCACTTATCTCGACATTTCCACGTCTTGCCGTATACTCATACCAGGGCTACAATCACTATCTGAGAGGTAAGAGCTGCTATATACACAAGCCTTTACCGGAGCTGTCATTTGCGGAAAATATACTGTCCATGCTGCGTCCGGACAGGAAATATACACAGCTTGAGGCAAGGGTTTTAGACGCGGCGCTCGTACTTCATATGGAGCATGGAGGCGGAAACAATTCCACCTTTACCACGAGAGTCGTAACCTCCGCCGGTTCTGATACCTACGCTACATTTGCTGCTGCGTTATCCTCACTAAAGGGCCCATTTACCGGCAGCGGGGATTTAAAGGTTATAGAAATGATGGAAAATATACGTCAGAATGTTTCTGATGTCACAGACAGAACTGCCATCAAGGAATATCTGAGGCGTATTTTAAGGAAGGACGCCTTTGACAAATCCGGAAAGATATATGGCATGGGTCATCCCGTATATTCTGTCTCAGATCCGAGAGCCGAGATCATAAAGGGCTATGTCGGTCATCTGGCACAGGAAAAGGAAATGGAAGAAGAGTACGCCTTATACGAATTAATCGAGGAGCTTGCTCCCGAGGTAATAGCCGAAGAAAGGCAGATATATAAGGGTGTGAGTATGAATATAGACTTTTACTGCGGACTTTTATATAAGATGCTCAAGATTCCGCCGGAGCTGTTCACATCACTCTTTGCCATCGGCAGAGTGGTTGGCTGGAGCTGCCACCGTATAGAGGGTCTGGTAAATATGCAGCAGGTTATACGTCCTGCCTACACCAGCCTTGCGGTTCCAAAGGAATATGTCAGCCTGGCTGACAGAAAAGAAACAACGGTCTGATTTTTAAGACCGTTGTTTTTCTTTACCACTCTATAACTGACGCAGCATAGGTTAAGCCACCGCCAAATGCCGCCATTGCAATTTTATCTCCACGCTTTAGTGTATCTGAACGAACCAGTATATCAAGTATCGCAGGCACGCTCGCCGCGCTCATATTTCCCGTATAAGCAAGACTCATAGGAAATTTTTCTATAGGCACATTCAATCTCTTTGCAACACTCTCGATGATGCGCACATTTGCCTGATGTAATACAAAATAATCTATATCATCTACCGTAAGACCGGCCTTATCTATAGCATCCTTCAGGCATTTCGGCACCTGTCTCACTGCAAACTTATATACCTCTGTACCGTCCATATACAGATAATCCATCTGTGCCGGTTCGTCAACAAACAGATTGTGATTGTCCCTGTTCTTGAAATTTAGCACCATGCCCTTCTTACCGATAGAGCCCTGTACCATGCTGACGATTCCAGTATCAGATTCCTCCACAAAGGCTGCCCCCGCACCATCTCCAAATAGCACACAGGTAGAACGGTCTGACCAGTCAACTATCTTTGACAGTGTCTCCGCACCGATTATCAGGGCATTTTTGCAGGTTCCAGCATCTATATAGAGCTTTGCTACATTTAGTGCATAGACAAATCCCGAACATGCGGCATTTATATCAAATGCTACGGCATTTTCCGCACCAAGCTCTGCCTGTACCATACATGCCTCGCTAGGCGTCCCATAGTCTCCGGAAACAGTGGCCACCAGGATAAGGTCTACTTCCTCTGCTGTCTTTCCCGCCATCAAAAGTGCCCTTCTTCCCGCTTCTGCGGCCATCATCGTGGTAGTTTCATCAATGGCTATATGTCTGCTCCTGATACCTGTTCGGGATGAAATCCATTCGTCAGAGGTATCCATATATTGAGCTAATTCGTCATTTGATACTTCCTTTTCCGGCAGATAACTGCCGGTTCCTGTTATCCTTACTGCCATAGTTCTCCTCTCTCATCTGATGGGTGCATCCCAAAAGACTCGCTTTGTATTTTATGCTACATTTTCCTAAATCTCTGATATCTCTCCTCAGCTATTTCTTCAGGCGACATATTGTCGTATTTCTTCAGGAATTTCTTTATATTTGCCTTCATATACCTGCCGATATATGGCACTGATGCCTCATCCGCCTGTACATACTCAGGTATAATCTGCTCTATAATACCCAGGTCTGACAAATCCTGAGCCGTAATCTTCATTATCTCAGCTGCCTCCATGGCTCTACTGCTGTCCTTCCAGAGAATCGACGCATAGCCTTCAGGAGAAAGGATCGAATAGGTTGCGTTTTCAAGCATCCAGACCTCATTTCCTACAGCCAGGGCAAGTGCTCCGCCACTGCCGCCTTCGCCTATCAGGATACAAAGTACAGGTACCTTTAATGATGACATCTCATAAAGATTTCTGGCAATCGCCTCTCCCATACCACGCTCCTCTGCTTCCAATCCACAGAAGGCTCCTGATGTATTTACAAAGGTTATAATCGGTCTGCCAAATTTTTCTGCCTGCTTCATAAGACGAAGCGCCTTCCTGTATCCGTCAGGTAACGGCATACCAAAGTTTCTCTCCATGCATTCAGCCGGATCTGCACCCTTTACCTCTGCTATAACAGTAACAGGCTGTCCGTCTATATGACCGATACCGCCCACAACAGCCTTATCATCGTTAAATGCCCTGTCACCGTGAAGCTCATAAAAATCATCACAGATTACATCTATATATTCGAGTGCTGACGGTCTGTTCATCTGGCGCGCACCCTTGAGCTTCTCCCAAGGAGTCTTGCCCTCGTATTCTGTCATGCGCTCCTTCAGCACCTCACTAATCTCGAGCTTTTCTGCATCACAATCATCATCAGTATCAAAATTTGCATAGCCCTGCTGCTGCTTATGAGCCACAATAAGCTTATACATCGTATCCTTTAATTTATCTCTGGTAACTATGCCATCTATAATACCATGCTCCACGAGAAATTCTGATCTCTGGAAGCCTGCAGGGAGATCTTGACCTATCGTCTGCTTTATAACACGCGGTCCGGCAAATCCAACGAGCGCCTCCGGCTCGCCAAGTATGATATCGCCCAGCATAGCAAAGCTTGCTGTCACACCGCCGGTAGTCGGATCAGTGAGTATCGGTACATACAGTAGGCCTGCATCCGAATGCTTCCTGATGGCTGCTGACGTCTTTTCCATCTGCATCAGAGAAACTATGCCCTCCTGCATTCTCGCTCCGCCCGAACAGCAGAATATAAATACAGGCAGCTTTTCTTCGGTAGCGCGCTCAACGGCACGCACAATCTTTTCGCCAACGACATATCCCATGCTGCTCATCATAAAACGCGCATCACATACTCCGATTACAGCCGGTTCGCCATTGATATACGCCTTGCCGATGGTAATAGCTTCATTAAGGCCGGTTTTGTCCTTTGCCACCTGAAGCTTTTCCTCATAGCCTTCTGTATTTAACGGATTGGAAACAGGCATATCGTCATTCCATGCCTCAAAGGTTTTCCTATCAGTAACCATCTTTATCCTGTTTTTTGCGTTTACCCTGAAATATGCACCGCACTCATAGCAGATATATTTTGCCTTTACTACGCGCTGCTTATCCAGCACCTTTCCGCATTTAGAACATTTTACGGTATCTGACTTTTTTTCATCCTTTGCATCAGCTGCAGCCTCTTTAGCCTTACGCTTCAGCTCAGCCTCTTTGTCCTTTTTCTTGATAAATAACATAGTTTTACTGCTCCTCGTATTTCTTTAACAAAATACACGCATTATGTCCGCCAAAACCAAGTGAGTTACTTAATACGCATTTAAGCTCCATAGTGCATGGTTCCTTACAATAATCCAAATCCAGCTCGTCTTCACTTTCCTGTAGTCCTCTGGTCATGTGAACGTAGCCGTCCTCGATACTCTTTGCACAAACGATAGCTTCTACTGCGCCCGCGCCACCCAGGAGATGACCTATCATGGACTTGGTAGAATTTATCTTTATATCCTTTGCATGGTCGCCAAATGCCAGCTTTATCGCTCTGGTCTCAACCAGATCGTTTAAATGAGTGCTTGTACCGTGTGCATTAATATACTGCACATCATCAAGCTCCATGCCCGCATCCTTAACCGCATTTGTCATAGCTCTTGCAGGGCCTGCTCCGGTCTCCTCCGGCGATGTGATATGATACGCATCACTCGAGCATCCGTAGCCTGCTACCTCTGCATATATCTTTGCGCCTCTGGCCTTTGCATGCTCAAGCTCCTCAAGCACGAGCACGCCTGCGCCCTCGCCCAGGACAAACCCTGTCCTGTCCTTGTCAAATGGAATAGAAGATCTATCAGGGTCGTCTGATGAACAAAGAGCCGTAAGAGCATCAAATCCGCCTATGCCTGTAGGACATACAGCTGCTTCCGTACCTCCGGCTAACATTATATCAGCATCGCCATACTGTATCGTTCTCATCGCCTCGCCAACACTGTTTGTACCTGACGCGCACGCCGTAACTACATCTATACTCTTGCCCTTCAGTCCATACTGTATGGCAACATTTCCTGCAGCGATATTTGATATAAGCATAGGAACGAAAAACGGGCTGACTCTGTTTGGTCCCTTTGTCAGGATCTTACTATAGTTGCTCTCGAGCTCCTGCATGCTTCCTACTCCTGAGGAGATACAGGTACCTGCCATATACGGATCCTCCTTGGTCATATCAAGACCCGAATCCTCCATAGCTTCCTTTGCGGCAGCCATGGCAAGCTGTGTGAACCTCGCCATCCTTCTCGCCTGCTTTGGCTCGATATAGTTCTTGGGATCAAAGTCCTTTACCTCTGCTACCACCTTACACTTGTAGTCGGTGGCATCAAACTGGGTAATAGGTCCAAAGCCATGCTTTCCTTCCTTTATACTGTTCCAGGATTCCTCCACACTCAATCCAACCGGAGTGATTGCTCCCATACCTGTTATAACTACTCTTCTAGCCATATCCATATCTCCTTAACTTACGGTGCTTTAACACCTTTTTTATTTTTTAATTTTGTACACTATTTGTTCACAGTTTATCGCTATTATAAACCATTTATATATTTTTTTAAATGGATAAACAAAAATTTTATTAAAGTTATTCGTCTTCATCCATATCCATGTGCCGTCTGACGCGTCGTTTAAACACTATATGCTTACTTATAAAATAATTAAGAAAAATCATCAGCACCGCGGTAAATATCTTAACACCTATGGCCCACCATGACAATATGGTAACGAACAGGAAAATGATGCCGGTCTCAACTATCAGCGTAAATCCCCTGCTTATATAAAAATTTACCAGCTCAATGGAAAACTCCTTTATGCTTTCCGCCTCCGTATGAAAGACCATCCGTCTGTTTGTTATAAACGATACAAAGTTATACAATACCCACGACAGGATATTTGACAAAATCTCGTTCAGGCCCACCTTGTACATGAAAAATGCCAGCGAGCCTACATTTACGATCCCGACCAATATGCCCCAGAGGATATATATATAAATCTCCTTTGGTATTTTTTTAAATAGCTTCATCAGTATACCCTATAAGTCTATAGCAGCTTCAAAAAATCATTTACAAAATTCAGCCGCTCTATCTGTCTCCTGCAGTTTGCATATGGCATATATGGTTTCTCCGGCTTCTTTATCTCTTCTATGAAATATTCATATCCACCGCCAAGCTTTTCATCAGCCAGATAATGATAATGTCTGCCGCCGGTCGATATAATCCCCGAGTACATATCTCCCTGTACATATGCATCGTAGAAATCTCCATATATCTCCATATATCTGTCATATAAAAGCTCGAAAAATTCCTGTTTTACCAGAAATTCCGGGAGCTTCGGATTGCTTATTACTATCTCATTCATGTTCGGTCCGTACATCGGATTATGCACCACGGCATCATACTGCTCTCTGGTATAAAATCCCATATGAAGCACCGTGCTGTCCGCATTCAGATAAAAATAAAAATACCTTCTGTCCTCAGGTTTGTTTTTATATTTTATAACACCTGCCGTACAGTCCTTTATCCTTATCCATTTTAGTCCGTATTTTTTCATCATATCTATCGAAAAAATCATACCTGCTTCACCTGCCCTTTGCTTTTATCATTTCTGTAAAAGTATCGCATCCAGTCTCTTTATCGTCTGCTCCTCCTCAGGAAATTCCATGCTTATACGTTTCTTTATATTGCTGTTATATGCAGTACGTTTTTCATAGTCGTATTTCAGCATGTTTTTATATCCCCATAAATGTGTGAAAACATCCTGTCCTTCGATATCTGTCGCCCCCGGGAAAAAAGATGACACATTTTTATGCTTCATGTCCGCGCAAATCGCTAACAGGCGCTGCTCCGCAAATACCATATGGCAGAGATTTTCTTCCATCTCATTACAATGCTCCATAAAATCAGTCGCCGTGTCAACATAATAATTCTTAAAATCCTCATCCGAGAGATACAGCATACAGGTATTTACCGGATAGGCTTCAAAGTTCCAGTCTTTATCAAATGTATAGTCATCGGACATATTAAAAAAATCCTTGTCAGGATATATGTCAGGATATAAGCCCTCCCTGTGAATGGCGCATATGTCCGTAGTAAGCAGCGTCTCCCTGATATCCTGCCAGATTATCAGATCCAAATCCACCATAACAAGCGGCGCTTTCATCTGCCTCAGGGCATACAGCTTTCCTGCCGCCCAAAATACCCTGGCGGACACCTGCTCCGGCACGGCAAATTCCTCCACGCCCAGATTCCAGATATGCTCTATGCCAAGCTGCCTTATATACTCATGCGCACGTCTGTCAGCCATAAGCTTTATATCGCCATTTTGTTTGCGCCACATAAGCGCCGACAACATCATGGTCCATATTTCATAATCCTGCATCCAGTAGCTGTCGGTCTGATTTCCCTGACAGTATGGTGCAGACCATATGGAATGAAAGCCATCTATCCTTCTATCCTGCATATCTTATACCTGCATCCTCTAAATCAGATCCAAACCATATCCCAGGGCAGCATTTCCTCCGCGCTTACCCTCCGGTCTTCTGTTTCGATTGATAAGCTGCCATTCGAGTGGAAACTCTTCTATGATACGGTTATGCCCGTCCATCGTCTGGTCAGCGGTATTTACCACCCTAAATGTGTTTCCTTCATATATAACAGTATATTCGTCAGAAGGTGAAATATCCTTCCCAAAGCTCTCCGTGGTAACAGCTCGTCTGCTGCCATTTAAAACTCCGCGCCTGCTGCCTGCTATGATGCCGCGCCCGCTGCCTGCTGCGATGCTCCTCTGGCTGCCTGCTGTGATGCCCCTCTGGCTGCCTGTTCCCGCACCATTATTATTATTGTTGTTATTTTGTGATATGCCTCGCCTGCTGCCTGTCAATATGCCACGTCCGCTTCCCACTATGATGCCCTTCTGACTGCCTGCTGTGATTCCGCGCTGGCTTCCAGCCATGATACTGCGCCTGCTGCCGCCTGGGAGTCCACGCTTGCTGCCTGCTATGATGTCTCTCTGGCTGCCTGTTGCCTCCGTGACAGCGGTCTCAGATATCGGAAGTCCCTGCTCCTGTCTGACACTTGTATCCGGTAGGAAAGCGTTTGAGCCGTTATATTCGACACTAAAGGGTCTGCCGTTTACTAATATATATTTCCTGTACGGATAGATCCTTCCATCTACGGAAATCAGCTTTATGTATACAGGAAGAGGGTCTCCTATATCCAAAAGCTCCCTCGACTGCTCCCATGTCGCGCGCACGAAAAACCCTGTCTCCGGCAAACGGTCATTCATATGTGAATTCAGCTCGTCATCCCATCTGATATATATATTAAAGTCGCCCGCATTACCATCATAATTTATGCTGTCAGAATACACGTATCCTGCCACCACCGGAAGCATGGCGGACACCCTGCCGTCGTACTGCCACAGCTCTTCATGTTCCTGTCTCTTCAAGGCTGTAAAATTAAAATTCATATAATGCCCGTCCTTAAAAACCGTAATAAAAATGCCACATCAAAACCTATCTATATGATAAACGTTAATCCACATTATTTCAAGAAAAAAAGGCAGCGCGGCAGTGAAAAATTTTACAGGGAAAATACGCGTTTTAAAACCGGATCCTCATGCAATATTTCTTTTGCAAGACTGCGGTATTTTGCCTCATGCAGATAGGTATGTCTGTAAGGCTTGATGGACGGCGCCATATCTATCGCGCGCTCATAGTCCTCCGCCCGGAGTCCCAGGGTGCATACATAATCCCAAAAGCCCGTCTGTTCAAATACGGTATGGACTCTCACATATCTGTGGTCCTGAACGCGGCTCATCAGATATGTGGCGACACCTACCTGTATGCCGTGAAGCTGAGGCTTTACAAGCTCCTTATCAAGCGCATGGGATATCAGATGCTCGCTGCCGCTGGTAGGCGTGCTGCCGCCCGCTATCTCATTTGCGATACCGCTCATGGCAAGCGAATCCACCAGCTCCTTCAGGAACAGATCATCCTTGATACTGCTAAATGGTGTCCTTACAAAGCTGTTTACAGCCTTCTTTGCTATCATCACGGCAAAATCATTCATCTCCGAATATCCACGCTCCGACTCGTAGGCCCAGTCGTACAGGGCGGTTATTTTTGATACCATATCGCCTATCCCGGAATATAGAAATTTGTCCGGGGCGCTTTTTATGATGTCCGTATCAACCACTATGCCGTATGCCATACGCGCAGGTACGGATGTTCTCCTGCCATTTACCAGAAGCGAAGCGCTCGCACTCGAAAAACCATCGCTCGATGCAGACGTAGGAACGCTGATGAACGGAAGCTTCCTGAGATATGCCGCATATTTTGCGACATCTATGACCTTCCCTCCGCCTATGCCTACTATGACCTGTGCCTTGGGATTTATATCAAATGCCAGCTGTATGATATCCTCTATACGCACGGAATCCAGCTCTCTGTATTCGAGCACATTTATGTCATTATCCTTCAGCGACTCCATAACCTTATATCCGAACATGTCTATCAGGTCATTCCCAAAGTATATCACCGCATTTCTCAGATTTCCGGACTTCAGGCAGTCTCCCAGACTGTAGAGCGCCCCTTTTCCTACCTTTAGTATCGTTGGTATAGATATTACACTGCCTGCCATAGATTCTCCTTTTCTTACCTTATAGCATCCTTCATACTCTTCACATAATCTCTAACGTATGATACGCTGTCGCTGCCGTATTTGGCGCAGAGCTTTACTATGGCGGAGCCTACTATTACCCCGTCAGCCTGTGCCGCCATCTTCTTTGCCTGCTCCGGCGTAGATATTCCAAAGCCTACCGCACATGGGATATCCTTTGCAGCCTTTACGAGCCTGACCATGGCTCCTATATCTGTCGTGATATTTTCTCTGGTTCCCGTAACACCGAGTGAGGAGACACAATATACGAAACCGTTTGCCTCTGCGGCTATCATACTGATACGATCATGGGAGGTCGGCGCTATCAATGAGACCAGATCCAGATCATATTTCTTGCAAATACCGTCAAACTCATCCTTTTCCTCAAATGGTATATCGGGAAGTATAAGCCCGTCCATGCCGATTTCCCTGCACGTGCTGATAAATCTCTCAGAACCATACGAAAATACTACATTTGCATATGTCATAAATACCATAGGTATGCTGACCTTCTTACGAAGCCTTCTTACCATATCAAATACCTTATCGGTGGTTACTCCGCCTGACAGGGCTCTGATATTTGCCTGCTGGATGACGGGACCTTCTGCCGTAGGATCGGAAAATGGGATACCCAGCTCTATAAGATCTGCTCCTGCCTCCACCATCGCATATACGATTTCTTCCGTTATCTCAAGCGACGGATCGCCGCAGGTGATAAAAGGTATAAATGCTTTTCCATGCTCAAATGCTTTTGCTATATTACTCATGAAGATCCTCCCCTCTGTATCTGGCGATGGCTGCTACATCCTTGTCACCGCGTCCTGAAATGTTGATTACCATTATTTTATCCTTGTCAAGTGTCGGTGCCAGCTTTATCGCATGAGCGACTGCATGAGCACTCTCTATAGCCGGAATTATTCCCTCTATCCTGGATAAATATTCAAAGGCGTCTACGGCCTCATCATCTGTTATCGCTACATATTCCGCTCTGCCGATATCATGGAGATATGCATGCTCCGGTCCTATACCCGGGTAATCCAGTCCGGCCGATATGGAGTAAACTGGCGCAATCTGCCCGAACTCATCCTGACAGAAATACGACTTCATACCGTGGAATATGCCTACACGTCCCGTATTCAGCGTAGCTGCCGTCTCAAAGGTATCGATGCCTCTGCCTGCTGCCTCGCAGCCTATCAGCCTGACACCCTCATCCGGTATAAAATCATAAAATGCTCCTATCGCGTTTGAACCGCCGCCTACACATGCCAGAATCACATCCGGCAGGCGGCCCTCCTTTTCCAGTACCTGAGCCTTTATCTCCCTGCTTATGACCGCCTGGAAATCTCTGACTATCTCTGGGAAAGGATATGGTCCCATAACGGAACCCAGCACATAATGTGTATCATCTATACGGCTAGTCCACTCACGAAATGTCTCCGATACGGCATCCTTTAGTGCGCCGGTGCCTGTCTCTACCGGGTGTACCTTCGCGCCGAGCAGTCTCATCCTGTATACGTTTAGCGCCTGTCGGATCGTGTCCTCCTTGCCCATATAAATCTCACATTCCATACCCATCATGGCTGCTACGGTAGCGGTAGCGACTCCATGCTGTCCGGCTCCCGTCTCAGCGATGACCCTGGTCTTTCCCATACGCTTTGCAAGCAGCATCTGTCCGATTACATTATTTATCTTGTGAGCTCCCGTATGATTCAGATCCTCACGCTTCAGATAAATCTTCGCTCCTCCGAGGTCCTTCGTCATCCTCTCTGCAAAATATAATCTGCTGGGTCTTCCCGCATATTCATTTAACATCTCATCCAGTTCTCTGTTAAATTCTGGATCGTTCTTATATTTATTATAAGCCTCCTCCAGCTCAAGCATCGCATTCATCAGCGTCTCTGGAATATACTGTCCGCCATGAATGCCAAATCGTCCCTTTGACATCTTTTTAGTCCTCCTTATCCTGTGCGCAAACCGTTTTTGCATGCCTGCGCACGTGTTCTACCATATACATCATTTTTTCCGGATCCTTTACGCCATCCGATTCTATGCCGCTGCTGGTATCTATAGCATATATGTCAAGCCCTGCCGCGTCATCTATATTTTCTGTGTTGATACCGCCTGCCAGGAAAATCGGCTTTGTCACATCGGGTATCATGCTCCAGTCAAAGCTTTCTCCTGTTCCTCCGGCCACACCTGCCCTGTAGGTATCCAGGAGCAGATAATCTACCGGCAGACTGTCCGCTGCCAGCACATCTCCGGGGCTTTGCACCCTGACTGCCTTTGATATGGGAGCGCCAGGCGCCAGCTCCTTTAATGCCCTTATATATGCTTCGTCCTCATTTCCATGCAGCTGTATCATGTCGATGGTGTGAGCCTTGTAGATTTCCGCCACATTCTCGCAGGGCTCATCTACAAATACCCCCACCGTCTCTATGTCCCCGTCGAGCTTCTTCCTCATCTCTGCCGCCCATGAAGCGGATACACTCCTCCTGTAGCCAGGCGAGAGGATGAAGCCCACATAGTCAGGCTTTGCCGCATTTGCATAGTCTATATCGCAATCGCGAAACATACCACATAGCTTTATCTTTGGCATCAGACATAGCCTCCTCTCAGTCTCACCAGCTCAGCCGCCTTATCAGGGCTCCTCATAAAGGTCTCGCCTATGAGTACGGCATTTGTTCCATTTTCCTTCAGTCTGCTGATGTCCTCTGGTGTCTTGATACCGCTTTCTGATACATAGATGACATCATCCGGCACCAGCTTACGCAGCCTTACGCTGTTCATGATATCTACGGTAAACGTCTTCAAATCTCTGTTATTCACACCGATAATGCCTGCGCCCGCCGCCAGGGCTCTTTTTACCTCGACCTCATCATGCGCCTCAACAAGCGCAGACATGCCAAGCTCGTGCGCCAGCTTCAGATAGCTGCTCAGCGCATCATCATCCAATATAGAGCAAATAAGCAATACCGCCGAAGCTCCTATAGTTTTTGCCTCGTATATCATATATTCATCTACGGTAAAATCCTTCCTCAGCAGCGGTATCGAAACCTGTTTTGATATCTCATATATATAGTCGTTACTTCCCATGAAATAATATGGCTCGGTCAGCACGGATATGGCCGCCGCCCCTGCAGCCTCATATTCCTTTGCTATATCTACATAAGGAAAGTCCGGAGCTATAAGTCCCTTTGACGGAGATGCCTTCTTTACCTCACAGATAAATGAAATCCTGCTGCCATCGAGCGCCTCACGAAACGGATATATATCATATGGCTTCTTTCCATTTTCTGTTTCATCCGCGACTATTCGAAGGGCTCTTTCCTTCATTTCCTCAAGGCTTACCTTTAGCTTACATTCCTTCACCCTGTAGACCGTCTTTTCCGCTATCTCCTTTAATATCTCTCTTGCCATATTTTCCATTACTCCTTAAGAAAATTATTTAATATATATTTACCCTTTGGCGTAAGGATGGATTCCGGGTGGAACTGCACGCCATACACCTCATAGTCCTTATGCTTCACAGCCATTATCTCTCCATCCGCCGTTCTTGCTATGATATCCAGCTCCTTTGGAAATCCTTCTTCTGCCGCCGCCAGAGAATGATAGCGCGCCACCTCTGTCTGTCTGCTCAGACCCCTGAACAGCTTGCATGATATATCCAGATTTGCTACAGACATTTTACCATGCATCAGCTTCTTTGCATATGTGATTTTTGCGCCAAATGTCTCACATATCGCCTGATGTCCCAGACATACCCCAAGTATCGGCACCTTACCTGCAAAATACCTGATAACGTCCTCGCATATGCCCGCGTCGCATGGTCTGCCGGGTCCCGGTGAAATAATTATATGCGATGGCTTCATCGTCTCTATCTCACAGCATGTGCATTCATCATTTCTGATGACCCGGATATCCGGATTTATCGTTCCTACCAGCTGATATAAATTATAAGAAAAACTGTCGTAATTATCTATAAGTAGTATCATGAATTTCTCACCTCCGCTGATGCCTTGAGAGCATTTACCACTGCCTGTGCCTTGTTGATGCATTCCTGGAATTCATTTGCCGGTACGCTGTCAGCCACGATGCCTGCGCCAGACCTGACAAATACCTTATCGCCCTTTCTAAATGCTATCCTTATCGCGATACAGGTGTCAAGATTTCCCGTAAAATCAATATAGCCTATAGCGCCTCCATATACTCCACGCTTATTATTCTCGAGCTCGTTAATAATCTCACAGGCTCTAATCTTTGGCGCGCCCGAAAGTGTGCCGGCAGGCAGTACCGCATCTACTGCCGAGAGCGCATCCTCGTCGTCTCTTATCTCGCCTCTTACAGTAGAGCCTATATGCATGACGTGGGAATATCTCTCTATGCTCATGTATTTTTCCACCTCGACCGTTCCAAATTTGCTTATCCTGCCGAGGTCATTTCTGCCCAGGTCGACCAGCATATTGTGCTCCGAAAGCTCCTTTTCATCAGCCAGGAGCCCCTTCTCGAGCATCATATCCTCCTCTGCGGTCTTGCCCCTCGGTCTGGTTCCGGCCAGCGGAAATGTATGTAGCACTCCGTCTGAAAGCTTTACGAGCGTCTCAGGCGAAGCACCTGCTATCTCTATCTCGTCGCCGCTGAAATAAAACATATATGGCGAAGGGTTTGTGCTTCTAAGCACCCTGTATGTGTCATACAGGCTTCCTTCAAACTCTGCCTCCAGTCTGTTTGACAAAACAACCTGGAATATATCTCCTTCGTAGATATAATTTTTGGCTTTCTCCACCATCTGGCAATATCTTTCCTTGTCAAACAGCGGTTTAAATTCGGATTTCAAATGAGACTCTGGAATCTCTGCCGGCTCGCCATGAAGGATGATATGCTTCATTTCCTCGATATCGGCTATCGCCTTTTGGTATCCCGCCTCCATATCATCTGTCCTTGCGTTTGCTATCAGGATAATCTTTGATGTGACATTATCAAAAGCTATAACCTTGTCAAACAGCATCAAATCCACGTCCTGGAAGCCCTCCTGGTCCTCTGCGTCAAGTATCAGCTTCTTTTCACTGTATTTGATATAATCATATGCAAAATATCCTACGAATCCGCCTGTAAATGTAGGCATGCCTTCTATCTTCGGGCTCTTGTAATGCTTCAGGATATCTCTGATAAATACCTCCGGATGAACGCCGTCTGCTTCCTTTATTACCTTGCCGCTTTCATCCTTAAATCTTATATTTCCATTCGTGCACACTACGTCATATAACGGATTATAACCCAGGAAGGTGTATTTGCCCCATCGCTTCTGTTCCTCTACACTTTCCAATATATAGCAGTGCCCGCTTTGCTTCTTCAGCCTCTTTAACAGCTCTATCGGCGTGATAACGTCCGACAGCATTTCATGGCATATCGGCACCAAATCATAACCTTCCACCGCGTATTTTTTTGCCTCTTCCAGTGTTGGTTTAAACATATACTCCTCCTTATTAATAATTATTGAAATAAAAAAAAGCGCCACCGTAGTCCTAATTATTACTAGGACAAGAGCGTTCGCTCCTGCGGTGCCACCTACATTCATCATCTTCCATGATGCTCTCTGACATATACTATCATATATGCATCCTCTATAACGGCAGGTATCCGTCTCCCCTAATAAGATGCTTAAAACTAAGCTTTCCGTTCAGTTCGCCCTCGCGAGTCCATTCATCAGATATTCCATCGCTGCAATCTCACCACCTGCAGCTCTCTGTGCATGTGCACCTCTGATTACTACTCTCGTTCATCGGTTTATTTTTTATAAAACTGCTCTGCAGTATACCACAGAGCAGTTATAAATAACGAAATATAAATATTATAATTCGTTAGCAAGCCTCTTTATTTGTTCCTTTTCCTCATCACTTAGTTCGGATGCCTTGATAACGGTCTCAATCATTTCTCCTGCTGAGCCATTAAACCAAAGATCCTTTTCCTTCAACATCCTTTGACTGCAAAACTCTGACTTGTCACGTACTGGGAAGTAAAATGTAACGCCCCTGCGATATGAATCGACGAAGCCTTTGTCTTTCAGCTTCTGAATAAAGGTATAAACAGTTGTGTCCTTATACTTAAGGTTGTATGTCTCCCTAAGCGCTGTTATTACCTCTGAAGCTGTTACTGATTCACCAGCATCCCAGATACATTTCATGGTTAGAAGTTCGCAATCTGATAACTCTGAAAGTTTACCCACTTCATTCACCTGCACTTTGATTTTTTTCACATCTTGAAGTGTGATACATAGATTATACTTATTTCAGCAAATTATGTCAATTTTATTCTTTAATTTTTGTAAATGAGAATTATTTAACTGTTTTTTCTATCAAACAGGTGTGGTGTTTCCTTGGATCATCCTTATTATAATTTATACCAACTAACAGTATTTCTCCACAATAATCCTTCAAACAGTCAGCATAATTTCTATCTTTTATCTGTCCGATGGCGCTTTCAGATGATTGATTATATTTCAACTCAATAAGCAACGCCGGTTTATCGATATTTTTCCTTGGCATAAAAACAATGTCTGAAAATCCTTTTCCGGATGGCATCTCACGAAACATCACATAATCCTTTCGGGCAGAATAATATGCCAGCGAAATAACGCAGGAAAGCGAGTTCTCATCATTATATTTCAGTATTGACGTGTTTTCTGAATGTGCCTGTTCGATAAGCGCAGCTACCCTTTCCGCGTCCATATTTATGGTCGCAGATAGGAGCTCGTCTGAATTGCGTATCGCTTTCACAACCTCCTCCCAGCCACCATCTTCTATCGAGTTAATAAATTCCTGCGCCACCTCACTGTTTGGTATGCGCACAGTCTTACTATAGAAATCGTAGGTCAGATATCCCAGATGCACGAGCAAAGTCAGGATGTCATCTGCACTGTTAAAGGTCGTCATATCATTTTGAAATTTGGTAGTATTTATCTGTATCTGCTCCCCGGCAACAAGCTGAGTGATTTTATCCTTAAGCCCGTCCAGATTCATCTGGATATAAACCTTTAGTGCTTCATATGTTTCAGTTGATGTCCAATAATTACTAAAGCGCCCGCGTATGATAGATTCAACAACAGATTTAGGGTTGTAAATCGACATTTCATTAATAACATATCCGTCATACCAGCGTTTAGTTTCTTCAAATGATTTGTTATATTCTTCACAAAGCTCCCTGACTTCATCTTCAGTAAACCCAGTAAATTCCGTAATCGGAGCAGCGTCAGTCATGGAAAACTCATAGAAAATGTTTAGTGCCGAATGCTCGCCATATTTTTTGATAGGAAGAATCCCTGTCATATATGCAAGCGCTACATAGCTTTTATCTTTAAGCAGGTTTCGCAGAAAATTCAGGTAAGCTGTCTGGGATTCGGTATCATTTTTATGAACGCGAAAAATACAATCCCACTCGTCTATAATAAACACGAATGGCACTCCATATTTTGCAAAAACATCCCTTAATGATCTCTCAAGCTTTGTTGAATCATAAAACTGGACATCCGAATATTCATTTATCAGATCAAACAGGATAGACTTTTGAAGCTCGCTAATCATTTCATTCATATTTTTAGTCTCTGTTAAAAAATCTACCATATTAATATGAATGACGTTATATTTGCTCAAATGCTTTTCGTAGCTTTCCAGCTCTCCTGCTTTCAAATCTTCAAATATATCTCTCGAATCACAACCACGACTATAATATGCCGTCAGCATATTTGCCGCCATGGATTTACCAAATCTCCTCGGGCGACTGACACAGATATATTTCTGTTCCGTACAAAGCATATCATTTGTAAATCCAATAAGCATCGTCTTGTCTACGTATATTTTTGAATTACACGCCTGCCGAAAGCTGAAATTATTTGGATTTAGATATATTCCCATGCTGATTACCTCTCCTTATCCGAAACGCGCCATATCAGCTACATTATGTCACATTCCTCCAGTGAAATCAACGTTTTAAAAAATATAAATTATCGCATAGCAGATGGTCGTAATAGATGCGACAGACGGCGAGATTTTGTACATCGTATCCATATCCAAAAGTCTGGGAACATTTGGTAAATTTAACAAAAAGGAGTTCCGCAAGCGGAACTCCTTCGCATTTATCCCCTTCATTTAATAAACCGTTATCCAGTCGAGCTCTGTGCCGTCATATTCCGTAAAGTGCTCCGCCAGGAATTCACTCCAGCTTCCGCTAGTGTAGTTCACTGGATTTTCGGTAAGCAACGTTCCAGGTTCCATTCCCGTATAATCGGTCTTGTCATAAAATATTATATCCTCTTCCGGATTGACATATGCTATATCAGGTATCCATGTCTCCTCTATATTTCCGATGTACCACTTATCATTCTCTGTGTCGTACATCAATTTATTTACATCATCGAGAAGTATCATATACCAGCTGCCGTAATTATAGATCGAACCGTCGGCATATTCCGCCAGCTTCTGCAGCACATTTCCACTCATATCCATCAGCACAAATTCATACTTTGCGTCATCATAGAGATCATAATAATCCTCTGCATATGAGCAAAACATTCCTTCATCTGTCAAATATGCGCTTTCCAGGTTAATGCTCGTATTTTCTGGGAATTCAAAAACCGCCTCAGCATTTCCATCATTATAAGAGATGATTTGTTCATAGATTTTCTCATCAGATTCATCTGTGATATCTTTATAGCTATGCAGTATGTATAATTCCGCTGCATCTGTATCATAATACATTATTTCCATCGATGAGCTATAATTCTCATCAGATGCATCATAGCATATCAGCTCCTTTGTCGTCCCCCACGTCAGATCGTAGCAGAACAGATATGAATAAGTATACTCAGTATTCATCTCATGGTTGTCCACATCATGATATTGAAATTCCGTGAAATAAAGCTTATCTCCGATAGCACACATGGAAAGTACATTTCCACAGTTCGAAGTATATATGGTTTTTCTGTTGCTGCCATCCAACTCAGACACCTCTATATATGTATTCCTATCCAGCTTTTGAAGTGTGCCCTCGTCATTTAGATCTTCCTCATCAGGCAACGGCGAATATGCTACATACAGTTTGTCATTATATACCATGATATACGATGTAAATGCATCATAATAGGAGTTGCACGAGGTATCATCATGCTCACAATTAGGCTTTGCACATACCTTGTTTTCGGTATTTGTGCCATAGTCATAAAATACCAGCTGAGTGTGATTTTTTATATAGTACACGCCATCATCAGTATAAAACTTTGTATCAGCATAGACCGCATCCTCAGGCCAATCCTTTGACAGCTTTACCGCTACAAAAAGCCCCGCGGCTATACATATGGCAAGCAAAATAATTATTACAATCTTTATTGTCTTTTTCACGTCCTCATCCTTTCCTTATAATGCTTATTTTGTCTAGTATGTGACTGAACAATAACCATATGTTTTCACATAGTTTGTTATCGTCTTTGAAGCCGTAATAGATTTGTTCGCAGCTAAACTATCTGATTTAGATGCATAATCAACACTTGTATTATCCCTTACATATACAGTTACATTTTCACATTTTACGGATGCCGTAAAAGTATTCTTTACAGCCGTACTGGAGCTTGAAAGCTTCATAACCCCGAGCTCTGTACTGCTTCCTGATTTTCTTACATAATAATAATACGTACCCGAAGTAATTGAATAAACACTTGTAGTAACTGTAGTAGCATGGCTTACCATAGGCAATGCCATCGCCATGGATAATGACAGAATTACTGCCAGCATGCCTTTCTTTAACATATTCAATTTTGTAAATTTAAGTACTTTTTCCATAATAAAGTACCTCCTTATATAAAATTTGTTTAATCATTAAAGTACGCACCAATGATTAATTCAACTATAAAATTTTTTGGTTTTTTGTCAATGGATTATGCATGAAACGACACAAAACGTGCATTTTTGTTGCATTTCATCATCACACCGGTTAATTGAAGCATGGCTACAAGTGATATACCAAGTGCAGCAGATACAGCATACTGCTCAAGCCCGAGGTAAGTTAATAAAAAATATATGGCAACAAATAGACATACCAGTATTTGGGTCTTTCTCCTATATCTTATTTCTTCATATGGTTCAAGTCTTTTATTAACCGATTCAACCGGACTTAATATACCTGTTACCACACCAGATACCAATACAATTATGCCGATATATATATTATTATGTAATAACGCTGTCAGATATATAGCAACCATCATTATACTACAGGAACATATAAAACAACGTTCGCGTGTTTTTGCATGGTATCCTCCACCATAAGTTCTAATATGTAAAAATACTGATATTAAAATAATGGCATTTATTATTCTTCCGGTAAGCAGTGCAAACGGAACAATAATAAAAAAAGGCAACAGAGAAAACATATAATTGAATGCCGCATACTCATATAACTCACGGTCATCTTTACATATCATTTCACATTCAATAAGCCATGAAACAATATTTTTAGAAATTTTTGCTAACATTATTTCTTACGGAATTTTGATAATTCCTTTGGTGCTTTTGGCTGAAAAAATAATACGCACGCTGTACTATTTGCATCTTTTTTTAGTTTTTTGTTTAAAAGTTTTACTGTCTTTTCAGCTAAAATTGAATTATTCCATTTTCTATTCATATTTTTTATTCCTCCTTATTCCTTAATCATTAGTGCTATATATAGAATAATTTAAAGCATTTTTGATTTCTACTGCTTTTGCATCACAAAACAAAATATATAAATTTTTGTCGTTTTCCACGCTATGTGCATATTTTTCTTAAAGTGGGATAAAATAATTTTGTGATGGCTTAAATTTCTTAATAAATATTAAGTTCTATAGTAATCTTCTATAATGCTTTATTCCTTTAATTTGTCTTTTTTGTTATGATTTCCAAGTATTGGGAGGCCAAGAAATGAGTAATGAATTTTCAGATTTGGGAAGACGTATCCAGAAAAGACGGAAAAAGCTTAATATGAATCAGGCCACTCTGGCTGAAGCGCTGGGTATTTCTACGACACATATGTCAACCATAGAAAACGGAAAACAAAATCCAAACTATAAGCAAATTTGTGCCCTTTGTTAAGCTTTGGACGTTACTCCGGATTATTTGATCCTGGGGAACATGCATTCCAATAACATTTCTCAAAATATCATAGACTGCCTCAAGCTATGTTCTCATGAAGATTTAGAAGCTATACTTTGTATGGTGCGGTTTTACGCTGAGAAGAATCAGGATTAATTTTTCTACATTTTTGCGCGTTTTTTTGTCTTTTTGTTCACATCATCTTGAATATACAGCTGTTTTTTTATAAAATATAAAAAAACATCCAGAGGATATTGAGATATGAGCACAGTTTTGTCTTATTTTGTTTATTATTTTATAGAAGCATTAGTTATGTATTACTACTGTAGCCATATTTTTGCAAAAAAACACAAAGAGCTTCCTCGAAAAAAGATTATATCTGCTTATTTTTTTACTTACATGACGCAGTATTTACTTTCTTTCTTTTATAACACATTTATTAATATATTTTCATTTTTTATACTTAATTTTATCTTGATTCTATTTAATACCTTGATAAAAAGAAAGTCATGGTCGCTATATTTCATGATTGTACATTAACTATATTCATGATCTTGAGTGAAATATTGCCTGATGCCATGATAAGTATGTTTTCACATAATTTCATCTTTAGCACCTATGAAGTTGCTGATATGAGTGATTTTACTATTTTTATATATGCGCTTATATGTAAACCCGTTTATTTCTTGTTTATGTTTATTGCTGCACATTATTTTGCTAATAAAGATAATTCAACGACCCTTTTAGAAAAGAAATCAAACATAATAATAGCTATCCCGATACTTTCACTTGTAGTTTTGGTAACCATATATTATTTTTCAATGAAAAATGTACCTTCAAAAAACGAACAGTTTCTTATCGTAAGCAGCCTGCTTTGTCTCCTTATCATAAATATCATCTCCATCTGGCTGTATGAATACATAAAAAAACAGCAGATAAAGCTGATAAAGATGGCTCAGAACCGGCAGCTGCAGCAGGATACAGAACAATATAACAGGCTGCTGTCAACACAGGATGAGGGTCAAAAGATGCTGATCCATGATATAAAAAACCATCTTTATACCATTTACGATTTATGCAAAAATAAAGATGCAGCCGGTGTGGCCTCATATCTTGACAGCCTGTTTGAATTTCCGGCTCTTCAAAAAACAGTTACCTTTTCGGATAATGTTCAGCTGAATCTGCTGCTGACCAGATATACAGATTTATATAAAGAAGGAAATGTCAAGTTCGATATAGATGTTCAAAATTCCGATTTGGATTTTATGCAGCCGGATGATATAACCTCTCTCATCTGCAATATGCTGGATAATGCCTATGAAGCCGCAAGGACGCAGAAGGATGGGGCAGTAAGCATCAGGATATCGGATAACAAAACGGCATCCGCCTCTGTCATATCTGTCACAAACAGCTGCCACGAAGCCCCTCAGGTAAAGAAAAACAGCATTTTTGCAACTACAAAGTCTGATAAGTCGATGCACGGATTTGGTACGCGCATTATGAGCTATGTTGCAGAAAAATATAATGGTCACATCGAGACCTATTTCGATGATAATGACCGGTCCTTTCACGCGATTGTACTGCTGCATAGGGATTATAATGAAAAGGTTCACAAAGAAAGGGTGATTTCATTATGAACATTGCTATATGCGATGACGATGTAAGCTTTTGCATACTTCTGGATAAATTGATACACGAATATTTCAAAAAGAACAAGCTTTCTTCCTGTAATACATCCATATTTCACAGCGGAGAGGAGCTGCTTGCCAGTGATGAAGTATTTGATATAGCATTTTTGGATGTAGAAATGTCAGGAATCAGCGGTATACATACAGGAAGGCAGCTAAAAGAAAAAAATAAGCGCCTGATTTTTATAATTATTACCTCATACAGCGACTATCTGGATGAAGCTCTGCATTTCCAGGCGTTTCGGTATCTGTCAAAGCCGCTTGACAAAGAGAGGCTCTTCCGTAACCTGAAGGATGCCTTACACGCTTATATTACAAACAACAAAATGATAAATATAGAAACAAAAACGGATGCATATACGATATCTACTTCTGACATTATCATGGTTGAGGCATCATGCCGCAAGGTCTATGTCCACACGGTTTCAGATAAATATATATCCGTTCATAATATGAGCTACTGGGACGAGCATCTGAATTCGCCTAATTTTTTCCGCTCTCACAATAGCTATATCATAAATATGGCATATGTCAGGGAATATAACAAAGCCTCTATCTATCTCTACGAAGACCACCGTGAAGCATATATGACCATGAGAAAATACGCCGATTTCAAGAGAGCATATACGCTGTATCTGGCCGGGCAGACATAAATATTTTCCCCACATTATTGACATCAGGAAAAATCTTATTCATAATGGACACGGATTTATATGTGGGTCGGGAAACGCGGCCGTACATTATTTGGAGGTTTAGTGACAATGGTTTTTTCCAGCCTGGTTTTTTTATATATTTTCCTTCCGGTGGTGCTAGTTTTATATTATCTGATTCCCAAACGGTTCAGAAATTTTTTCCTGTTAATCAGCGGTTTATTTTTTTATGCGTGGGGCGAGCCGGTCTACGTCTTCATAATGATAGCATCGACTCTGATAGATTATTTTGCCGGGCTTGTCATGTCCCGTTTTGACAATCGGCCGCGTATAAGGCGCATAGCGCTCGTCATATCCGTGATCATGAATCTCTCTCTGCTCGGATTCTTCAAATACAGCAGCTTTATAATAGAAAACATAAATCATATCTTTGGTACTGATTATGGCGCTCCTACGGCGCTTCTCCCTATCGGTATCAGCTTTTTCACGTTCCAGTCTATGTCATATACCATAGATCTGTATCGGAGGAAGATAGACGTACAAAAAAATCCTGTAACATTTGCTGCATTTGTCACTATGTTTCCACAGATTGTAGCGGGCCCGATAGTCAGATATGAGGACGTGGCCGCCGAATTGGATGAGAGAACCATCGATGCGGATATCATCTGGGAGGGCATCCTGCAGTTTGTCACAGGTCTCGGAAAAAAGGTGCTGATAGCAAACAATATCGGTTCACTGTGGGATACGGTAAAGGCGATGGATATCTCCTCCATCCCTGTCGGAACGGCATGGCTGGGTATCGGCGCATTTACCCTGCAGATTTATTTTGATTTCTCGGGATATTCAGATATGGCTATAGGTCTAGGCAAGATGCTGGGATTTCATTTTCCGAAAAATTTCGACTATCCATATCTGTCGCGCAGCATATCGGAATTTTGGAGAAGATGGCATATAACACTTGGAAGCTGGTTCAAAAGCTATGTGTATTTCCCGCTGGGAGGCAGCAGGAAGGGCATCGCAAGGACGGTCATAAATCTCGCCATCACATGGCTGCTTACAGGTATATGGCACGGCGCGAGCTGGAACTTCATCCTGTGGGGCGTACTCTATGGCGCGGTAATTATCATCGAAAAGCTGGTGCTAACGCTTGTCAAACATCTGGGTCTCGAGCACATCATCCTTCATATTCCGGGCATTATAAAGCACATCTATACCATGGTTCTGGTAATCCTGGGCTGGGTATTATTTGATACAGATACGGTCGGCACGGCATTTTGCTATATGCGCAGGATGTTCGCATTTGGCGGAACTCTGGCTGATGCGCACACATCATATTTCCTGCTAAATTATGGCATACTCTTTATCATCGCCATAATCGGCTCGACAAATATATTTAAGAAGCTCACGGACAGACTCAAAACGAAGCATCAGACGGCGTTAAATTATGCCGGCATCGTGTTCATGCTCGTTACCATGCTGCTATCTACCGCATATCTTGTAGATGCCAGCTACAACCCGTTTTTGTATTTTAATTTTTAATGATGGAGGATGAAATGGAAAAGAAAATCGGTATCATAATTTTCATGCTTATACTCATAGCCCTCCCGGCCATCACTTTCATCTGTCTGCCGGATGAGGCTGAGCCCTTCTCCGAGAATGAAAACCGCTATCTGGAGGAGTTCCCTGAGCTATCCGCAGAAAACATAAAGGACGAGATCTTTATGGACGGCTTTTCATCCTGGTTTGCTGACAGATTTGCAGGCAGAGAGACTCTGATTTCGATAAAAAATAACACAGAGCTCGCTCTAGGAAAAACCGAAATATCTACAGTAGCAACGGAAAACGACCAGATGCTCCAGCTGCTGTCAGAATATGATGACATAGGTGCTGCCTACAGTGATGACACCGTAGCTGCAAACCTCGATACCATCAACAGCTTTGCCGCAAAATATCCGGATACTGAGGTATATTTCATGCTGGTGCCAACCTCCGTAGGCATATATGGCACCAGCCTTCTCTCCGACACCATACTCGATGTGACGGTGGATGAGAGTCAGATGATAGAAGCATGCTATCAGGAGCTCGAAGGCGCAACCGGCATCGATGTCTTCTCTGACCTGGCAGCCGCTTCTGATGAATATATATATTACCGTACAGATCATCACTGGACCTCTCTTGGTGCATATAAGGCATACGCCGCCGCAGGAAATCTGCTCGGCTATGAGCCTTATGCTCTTGATGATTTTGATAAGGTATGCGGCAGCACTGATTTTCAGGGCACGCTCTTTTCGAAGACCCTGGACCAGTCTGTGACCCATGATGAGATAGATATGTATACGCTAAAGACAGGCAGCAGTCTCACGGAGACTGTGTCAAATGGTATAGATGAGACAGACTATGACAGCATATTCTTTACCGAATATCTCAAGGTAAAGGACAAATACAGCACATATACCGGACAAAATGCCGCAAAGGTTACCATCACAAATCCTGACGCAGAAAATGACAAAGCCATCCTTATAATCAAGGACAGCTATGCAAATTCATTTATCCAATTTATCGCGTGCAATTATAAAACCGTCACAATGATAGATATGAGATATAGCAATTTCCTTCTGTCAGATCTGGTTGATGTAACAGACTACGACCAGGTGCTCTTTTTATATAACTGTATAACATTTGCAGACGACAGCGACCTGGTAAAACTAAATCTCGATTAATAATCCTTAAATATCCTTATGCCTGCCTTTCTTCCAATCTGTTTTTGTCGATTTTGCCACTGTCATTCCTGCTGAGCGCTTCCGTGATTATAATCCTTTTCGGGCGTTCATAGGGCGCCAGATTATTTCGGTCGCTGATATATCTGCGGATATCCGTTATCGTATCCTCCGTATAACCATTTAACACGACCCAAGCCGTTATGCGCTGCTTCTCATCAGGTCTTACTGCTGCCTCCGCGATAAGCGGGCACGTCATCAGCTCATTTTCCACCTTTACAGCCGATATCTTTCTGCCTCTTATATGCATGATATCATCACTTCTGCCGGCGAAATACAGTCTGCCATCATCATCCATATATCCCATGTCTGACATGGTATACGGGACACTGATACCTGTCACATGCCATTTCGTATCGACACATATCCTGCCATCCTCTATCGATACCCGCACATCAGGAAATGGCGTACCAACGAGATTTCTGTCATCAGTCATATCCTTATCCCTGACATAGGTTATATAGCTCAGCTCGCTCGCGCCATAATACAGCAATATCTCCGTACGAGGAAACAGCTCCTTGAGCCTGTCGCAGTCCTCTCTGCCCAGACTCTGTGAGCCGGAAAGTATCATCCTTATGTTTTCATATTTCTTCCCGCTCCATCCGGACAGAACGATGAGCTTTGACGGTATCAGATATATCATATTTGCTTCTGATATGTCCTGTAGCCATATCTCAGGCGATAATTTATCTGATGCGATTACCGCTCCGCCCTCGAAAAATGTCCCCAGATACAGGTTCAGATTTCCTGTAAATGCCAGGCTTCCATGGCAAAACAGCCTGGTACCCGCATCTATCATAAAGATTTCATTTTGCCTGTGGAAATATCCCGCCCAGCTTTCATATGTCCTAAAATATATCTTTGGCTCACCCGTCGTTCCCGATGTAGCTACTGCAACGCATGGTTTTTCGCGAGTCTCGTCCTCCCGCAGCTCTATCAGCTGACCATCCTCGTAGCTGCTATCATCATATGGCACGATTAGCGGTATGTATCCGCAGACATAGCACGCAAAAAAACAGGTTAGCTGCTCTATGATGCAAGCCCTCTTTATCACTCTCATGCTGCCCAAAGCGCCGCCCCTCATAGCTTCCGCGGCCTCTTCCGCCATAGATATCATGTCGGCATAGGTATAGCTTTCTCCATCATATATGAGCATCAGTCTGCCACACTCTACATCAGATATCATATCCAGGAAATTCATGTTCTACTCACACCTTTCGATAAGCATCGCTGTACCCAGGCCTCCCGCGGCGGCAATACTGCATATACCATATCTTCCTCCTGTATGCTCGAGCGCCTTCATAGCGTGTAACGAGATAATGCCTCCTGTAGCGCCAAACGGATGTCCATATGCCAGCGCCCCGCCAAATATATTATATCTGTCCGTAAGCTCTGGCCATTTTCTCTCAAACAGCACGTCAATCACTGCAAATGCCTCATTACATTCGTATATATCTATATCCTCGGCCGCCATACCCGAGCACTGCAGCAGACGCTCACAGGCCTTTATGGCCATGACGGGACTCATGGACGGGTCGCCAGCCGTATCACATATATTTAAGATCCTGCACGCAGGCTTTATATCATGAGCCTTCACATAGGACTCTGATGCCAATATGAGAAAAGCCGCACCGTCATTTGTCAGGCAGCTGTTTCCTGCTGTGATGATATGTCCGCCCGGAACTGCCGGCGACAGATAGTTTAGCAGTCGCTCACTCATCCTGTGCCTGATGCCCTCGTCACGGCTTCCATTTTTCGTTATCTCAAATATGATATCCGACAAGACTCCGCTTCTTTGAGCCTCCTCCGCTCTTTCATGGCTCCTCAGAACCCATCTGTTTATTTCTTCATCTGTCATCTTATACTTTACTGCTGTTTTTTCTGCGCCCATCAGCATGGCAAATTCCGAGTGCTCACCCGGTGCAAATTTTGCCACCTTATAAGTACGATTCTTTTCTGTCAGGTTCTTGTATGCCGGATGATTTTTGTTGTAGCTCCTTACCGGCGCAGTCGAGCAGCTCTCAAAACCGCCCGCTACATAAACATCGCCCATACCGGTTTCTATCTGCTGTGCTGCCATCCCGATAGCAGTAAGCCCTGAGCTGCACTGCGTATCAACCGTTACAGCCGGTATCTTCTGAGACAGCCCCGCGCTAAGTGCCATCAGTCTCGCGATATTTCCTCCCGAGCCTACGGCATTTCCCAGTATGACACCATCAGGCACGAGCTTCGTACCATGAGCATCCATCCGTTTGATTATCTGCTGCAGTGTTTTGGCTCCAATCTCCTCTGCCGGCATATGTCTGTATATTCCGTTTTCTATGCCCGTATAACTTCTGCCGCCTTCGATTACATAAACCTTCTGAAACATTTTACCTATTCCTTATCCTTTATACCTTCCACTTTGCTGCTATCAGCTCGGCAAGGCTCTTTAACTCATTTTCCTTTACATCCTCGATGCGTCCCGTATCCATCAGCTCTGTCTGCTCCATATCTATCGGCAGCCTTATGCATACGTCGATACCCAGTCTCATCATCACATCAGAAAGCCTGCTCTCGCCAAATATGTTATGGATGCTGCCACAGTCAGGGCATTTGAAATATGACATGTTTTCTACGATACCCACCACTGGTATGTCCATATCGTCCGCCATGCGCACCGCCTTTTCCACTATCATGGACACCAGGTCGGCCGGTGTCGTAACCACGATAGCGCCCTTTATCGGAAGCGACTGAAATATGGTTAATGGCACATCGCCTGTACCTGGCGGGCAATCGATAAGCATATAATCTATATCGCCCCATATCACATCCGTATAAAACTGTTTTACCGTGCCCGCTATAATCGGTCCTCTCCACACTACCGGCGTGGTTTCATCCGGTATAAGCAGGTTTAATGACATGAGCTTTATGCCTGTTTTTGATTCCACCGACATAAGCGCGTCTCCGGTTGCCTCCGGCTCCTCATACACACCAAACGCTCTCGGGATAGACGGCCCCGTAATATCGGCATCCATGATGGCAGTCTTATATCCCATCCTCGCAAGCATTACCGCGAGCGTCGCCGTTACCGACGACTTTCCTACGCCGCCCTTTCCACTGATAACTGCAAATATATTTTTTATGTGGGAATATGGATTTTCCTCTTCCAAAAGACTCTGAGGCATCTCCCTTGACGAACATGAAGCACCACAGCTGCTGCAGTCATGATTGCAATTTTCTGCTGTATGTTCATTAAAATTTTCTGACATGTTTTTCCTCCTTGTATAAATTTCCATATTAAGGTAAACTTATAAAATAAAAGAATACGCCAGGCGTGGCTGCTCCCGCGACAACGTTTTTAAATGTGCGGACATACATCCCCGCGAAGCTTTTTTCACTAAGATATTCTAGCAGAATTAATCTGTTTTTTCCACATTTTTAAGGAGGCTTTATGAAAGTATTAGAAGGTTTGGAACCGGAAAAGGTATTTTACTATTTTGAGGAAATCTGCAGCATACCCCACGGCTCAGGAAATACCGCACAGATAAGCGAGTATTTAAAGAGCTTTGCCATCAAAAAGGGGCTGCGTTATATACAAGATGAAGCAGGAAACGTAATCATATTTAAGGGCGGCACGGCAGACTACGAAAGCTCTCCGGCCGTGATGCTCCAGGGTCATATGGATATGGTCTGTGAGAAGGAACATGGTGCGCAGATTGATATGAAAACTGAAGGCCTAAAGCTTATTTACAGGGACGGCATTATATCGGCGGACGGCACCACGTTAGGCGGCGATGACGGTATAGCCGTGGCATTTGCACTGGCGATACTTGATTCTGACGATATCCCGCACCCGCCTCTCGAGGCTGTATTTACGGTTGATGAGGAAATCGGCATGCTCGGAGCTGCCGCCATGGACTGCTCTCCTCTTTCATCACGGACGATGCTAAACCTTGATTCCGAGGAGGAGGGCTATCTGCTCGTCAGCTGCGCGGGAGGCGTCTCGGCTGCATGTCATATACCTCTTTCCTATGACACGGTTACAGGTCGGCCATATACGGTTACGGTTTCCGGTCTGTCCGGTGGTCATTCCGGTACAGAAATAGATAAGGGGCGTGCAAATGCGAATGTCATCCTGGCGAGAGTCCTGTACAGACTGAAGGCTGTCGTTCCCTTCTGCATCACTGATATCCATGGTGGTCTGAAGGATAATGCCATACCGAGAGAGGCTGAGGCTTGTATCATCATTAGAGATACTGAGGGTGTCTCTGCTGCGGACAGCTTCATCACGGAAATGGATGCAATACTAAAAAATGAATATGCTGCTACGGATGCCGGCATCTGTATTTCGGGCGGCGAAAGCGCTTCAGAAAATGTCACTGTCGAGGCTCTTTCATCCGCTTCCACAAACGCGGTTATTACAGCATTATTTAATCTGCCTTCCGGCATCACGCGCATGAGCTTTGATATACCGGGTCTCGTGCAAAGCTCCCTAAATCCGGGCGTCCTCATGCTAAAGGATGATGAAGCATATATCAGCTACTGCATCAGAAGCAGTGTAGCCAGCGAAAAACAGGAAATGTGTGACAGGATAGAATCCATGATGCAGTTGATTGGCGGCTACGTGACCTATACGGGCGACTATCCTGCCTGGGAATACAGGAAGGACAGTCCTCTCAGAGACCTTATGATTGATATCTACAGGAAGCAGTATGGCAGCGAGCCGGTCGTTCAAGCTCTCCATGCCGGTGTGGAATGCGGTCTTTTCTCAGGGAAAATACCGGGTCTCGACTGCGTATCCTATGGTCCAAACATGCAGGACATCCATACCTCCGCCGAGTCTATGGAGGTAGCCAGCGTGAAGCGCACCTGGGACTACACCTTGGAAATATTAAAAAATCTGAAGTAGTGAGGGAATGGGATTGGGGCTTATAAAAGAATTAAAGCCCCAACCCAGCAGCTTAGACTGCCAAATTAGGACTTTAGTGGGCCGCCGGGGGCTCGAACCCCGCACACCCTGATTAAGAGTCAGGTGCTCTACCAAATGAGCTAGCGGCCCATGGCTTTTGTTGTTTTCTTCTCGACAACAATAGTTATTATAATGGACAACCCCTTTTTATGCAAGACTTTTTTTGAAATATTTTGGCTAAAAAATCTACAAAATCAAAATGTGTTTTTAGCATTTTTATACAAATGTTTGCGGTTATTTGAAGGTTCATGCTGTAATACATTTTCTACCTCTTTAAAATTATTATAAGCCTTCAGCGCAGCATTATTCCATTTTTTCTTTGAATATACGATTGCAGTCAGCTTTCTTTGCATTTTTGAATAAGACATAATAACACGAGCTTTATAAATTTTCTTATACTATTATATGCACAAATACTTTAGAATTTCGAAAATTTATGCTATACTATTACCGTTTATGCAAATATACAATGTTTATGAGGTCACTTCTATGAGATTACGAAACGTAAAGGGTTCCCGTGAAACCATCGCATCAAATGATTATGTGGTACATGAGGAGGAAACAATAAAGGGACACTGGAATGAATTTTTTGGAAATGATAATCCAATTCATATAGAGATAGGCATGGGCAAGGGACAGTTTATTATGGAGCTTGCCAGACGCCATCCGGATATAAATTTTCTTGGCATAGAAAAATATTCGAGCGTTTTGGTCAGAGCCATCGAAAAACGTGAACAGGAACCGGAGCTGGATAATTTATTCTTTATAAGAATGGATGCCGAATATATAGAAAATGTTTTTGACCGGGATGAAATCTCTGTTATATATTTAAATTTTTCAGATCCGTGGCCTAAAGACAGACATGCAAAGAGACGACTTACATCTGTACACTATCTCAACTTCTATGACACTATACTGACAGATGACGGGCTCGTGATATTCAAAACTGATAATCGGGCGCTATTTGATTTTTCCCTGGAGCAAATAAAAGAGGCCGGGTGGATTCTTAAGGACTACACATACGATCTCCATCATTCAGAATACAACGAAGGCAACATCATGACCGAATATGAAACAAAATTTTCCGCTATGGGAACGCCTATAAACCGGCTGACAGCCTACAGAAATCGTCATTAATCATAAAGGGGTTACAACAGATGAACAAAAAACATATCTCTGCATTTACAGGAATTATGCTTATTCTGACATTCATATTTGTCATGTGTCCGCAATCAAATAAAGCTATCGTCGGCTCGCTAGATAAGGTCTGCGCCACCACCTCCGAGGACAGCACCACTGAAAATGACACCTCCGGAAGATACACAACAGATATTGAGCCGGATGCTCCAGATATCGTGGCCGAAGCCGCCATTGTCATAGATGCCGACACCGGAAATATCCTATATCAGAAAAATGCATATGAGTGCGAATATCCTGCCAGCATCACAAAGATTATGACCTGTCTGCTCGCCATAGAAAATTGCGAGATGGACGAGACCGTAACCATGTCCTATGACGCGATATGGGGCATAGACCGCGACAGCAATAACATCGCACTTGATGTAGGCGAGGAGCTGTTGATGGAGGACTGTCTCTATGCGCTGATGCTCGAATCCGCAAATGAAGTCGCCTGGGGTATCGGCGAGCATATCACAGGTGGGGACATCGAGGCGTTTGCAGAAATGATGACAGAAAAGGCATATGAGCTCGGCTGCAAGGACACAAATTTCAAAAATGCAAACGGCCTGCCGGACGAGGACCACTATACCACCTGCTACGATATGGCATTAATCACTCAGGCCGCTCTCCAATATGAAGCCTTTCGAACCATTACCAGCACCTTAACCTATACCATCGGCCCTACAAACCTTTGCGATGAAGAGCGTGTGTTATGGCAGCACTGCAAGCTGATTCGCATAGACCATACATATTCATATGAATACTGCGAGGGTGGAAAAACCGGATATACTATTGCCGCAAATAACACTTTGGTTTCCTGGTCGAAAAAGGATGATAGAGAAATCATTTGCGTAATCATGAATTGCGATGGCACATCAAATACCTATACTGACACCATCAATCTGTCAAATTACTGTTTTGAAAATTTTACTGATATTACCCCGCCCGAAGCATCATATGAGTTTGTAAAGGAAAATGAAGACCAGATAATAGAAAACTTTTATAAATATTATGACTACTACGATTCTGCTGATGTAAGCGTGGAGCTGGATAGCTCATATAAGCTCGCCTACAGCGTAAACTGGGATACGGCAGATATCTCATATAGCCTTTTCTATACGGGTGATTCGAGTTGCATCACATATAATGAAGAAACTGATACATACACAGTCGCTCAGGTAGCCTTCTACCATGGAAACAATCTGATAGGCTATGGCGACATACTCCTGACAGGCTATGACCCTGATGCAGCGACAACAGAAGAAAAAGCTGTTTCTGCCTACAGCGCATCTCCTTCCGACGCAGAAAATAATTCTACCGATAATGAAAAATCAGGTATTCACATAAGCGGAAAATTTATTATAATATTTATAGTAGTGCTTATCGTCATGTTTGCGATATTATTTGCCATTTATGTGCGTCATGTAAATGAAACGCGCATGAGGAACAGGAAACGCAGAGAAGAGGAAATAAACAGGAGGAGGTAATGTCCCATGGAGCATGCAATCACAGAGGATTTAAGACTGGTGCTAAATTCGAACCGCGAGATTCTGGATTATTTTAACAATGAATATGTTCAAAAGCTTGCTGAAGTCCAAAATCAAAAGACGCAGCAGTTTGAACTAAAGGTAAAGATAGATGAGCTTCAAAAAACCCTGGATGTGTATTCTTTTAAAACCAGCAGTGGACACAATGTCTTCTCTCCTTTTTCTACGGAAACCACGATGCAGCAGGAAAAGGCTGCTCAAATAGGCAGACAGCTGAAGGATTTAACCGATGTCAAGCTCAACCTGGACGACAAAATAGCAGACTTGGAAGATGAAATCGCATCCCTAAAGGATAAAATCCAAAACATAGCTGCCACGACCAAACGTCTCGACGATCTGCTTTCCGAGGCAACGGACGAATATACGGACGAAGAGGCAGAGCCGGATGAAGATACGATGGATGATAGCTCTGATGCCCCCGACGAAAACCACGGTCTGAATATTTTAAAGCTTTATCTCCATGATAAAAAGGAGCTGTCTGATAAGATTAAATCTCAGGTCAGAGAGATACTTATCGGCAATCAAAACAAGCTCGAAGTGCTTTCATGGCTATTAAAAACTGATGTCAACCGTGCAAAGGTTACTCTCGATGAAATCATGGAATCTACCGCCGCTTTGGAAACTGACGTAGATAAAATGATCGACGACCTCTCCGCTGAGCCCGACACCTCAGAGCCTTTGTGGACCCTGCTAAATGATACCATACTCGAATACAAGGAGGCGCATCCGGAATGTGTCATCCAGTCAGAGATAGATTGTCCGGATTTTGATATCCAGATTGACAAGACGGTTATAATATATCTGATTTATATATTGAGGGAAATATTTGATAACGTATTCAAGCACTCAAACGCCAACCGCATCACAGCAAAAATATTTGTCAGTAACAGGCTTGTGGACGTATATATCAACGATAACGGCGTGGGAATTGACTCAAATTATACCTATTTATCTCCATGGTACAGCGGTCTCCATAAGATAAAGGAGATCATCTACCTGTTAAACGGCAGCATCAAAATAGATGGGGATATAATAAGTGGCACAAATGTGAGATTTTCATTTCCCATCGAATAAATAGATATTGATGACACATAGGTATGGGGTGTGCCGGGAATGTATGTATCCAAATAAGGAACGTTTGTACACGTCGGCACTTGATTTCTGAGGCATTCGGTTTGTACTTGTACAAAATCGAATGTCTCAGAAATCTTAGTACCGCTACGTGGACAACCGAGCGAGAGCGATTCCGTTTTGGATATATACATTATAAGGCACAAAGAATTCATACCTATGTGCCATTATTTTAGAAAATATTATAAAACAAGGAGACAGATGTCATGAAAATAAAGATAGCAGAATTAATAGCAGCGCAAGTGGAAGAAATGTCAGCAGAAGAAATCTCTCCTTTTATAGAGATACCACCCCATCCGGAGATGGGTGATTTTGCATTCCCATGCTTCAGGCTCGCAAAAACTATGCATAAAGCCCCATATATGATAGCTACTGACCTAAAGGAAGCCATAGGAGATGTGGAATATGTAGATGAGATACAGGTTCAGGGTGCATATCTTAATTTCTATATTAATAGAGAGATATATGCAAAGCAGATGATTACCACTGCCCTCTCTGACGATTTCGGAAGCTCAAACGAGGGCGCTGAAAAGGTAATCTGCATCGACTACTCTTCTCCAAATGTAGCAAAGAATTTCCATGTAGGTCATCTCCGCACGACGATAATCGGGAACTCACTTTATAAGATATATAGCAAGCTAGGCTACAAGGTTATCCGAATCAACCACTTAGGCGACTGGGGCACACAGTTTGGAAAGCTCATAGTAGCTTATAAAGCGTGGGGCTCCAAAGAAGCTGTAGAGAAAAATGGCGTGGCCGAATTGATGAAGCTATACGTTAGATTTCATGATGAAGCAAATGACAAGCCTGAACTGATGGATGAGGCACGCGCGTGGTTTAACAAAATGGAACAGGGCGATGAAGAAGCGCTTTCCATATGGCAATGGTTCAAGGATATCAGCCTTGTAGAATACAAGCGTACCTATGATCTGCTGGGTATGGATTTCGACTACTATCTCGGCGAAAGCTTTTATAGGGATAAATGCCAGGATGTTGTAGATAAAGTAACTGCAGCCGGCCTGTTAAAGGAAAGTGAGGGTGCCATGATCGTCGACC
>X287_Common_Brushtail__coassemble_17_pt1 | contig 36401 bp, 29 predicted proteins | sample X287_Common_Brushtail__metabat2_low_PE_009 | metagenome-assembled genome bin X287_Common_Brushtail
AGCTTTTGTTTATCTGATGGCACAAAAGGTGTCGGATTATATTTTCTGATTAAATTTAGTTTCTTAGGCTTTATGTCAAAATATATGCTTTCTGTCTTTATTTCATCTGCTTCAAAAGTATTCATCCTCTTGCGCTCATTTGACAGGCGGCTTACGTCTATATCAGCATATGTTATGCCCGTACTAAAGCGTTTGGATTCCGCCAGGCATACTCCGTTTTCATATATCATATTATGCCCGGAAAATATCATATCCTGCGTGGACTCGCCAAAGCCCGCATCCGCATATACATATGCGGATAAAAGTCTTGCCGACTGGCTTGATATCATTTCCTTTCTGTAATGAGCTTTTCCTATTACCTCATCTGATGCTGACAGATTACAGATAATAATCGCGCCATCCGTCGCCATCTGATTGGATGGCGGCATAGGAACCCAGAGGTCTTCGCAAAGCTCTATGCCAAATGCAAATTCAGACATTACCCTGCATCTGAATATAAAGCTTCCAAATGGTACAGGCTCGTCTATATCGGGTACGGTCAGTCTGCATGCTTTTGACTTAAATGGTTTGAAATGTCTCACCTCATAAAATTCGGAGTAATTTGGCATATTGCGTTTTGGCACAAGCGCCAGGAGCCTTCCATGTCCTATTACGGCGGAAACATTATACAGCTTTCCATCCTCAGGATTTATAAATGGAAGTCCTATCAGTGATATAATATCAAGCGACTTTGTTTCGTGGATAATATGCATCAGCATATTCCATGCGCCATCCGTCAGCACCCTCTGGTGAAACAGATCCTGACATGTATAACCGGTAAGCGACAGCTCAGGAAATACTATTAATGCCGCATCCTTTGCCGCTGCCTGCTTTATATATTCTATTATCTGTCTTCCATTATATTCACAGTCAGCTACCCTTATATCGGTTGTTGCCGCTGCTGCTCTCACATATCCGTCTTTCATTTATCTACTCCTTTAAAAATTATGCTTCTTGACACATTTTTGTGTGTATGGTAATATATGCACTGGTCAAATTAAATCTTTATCAGCCGGTGTGTCGGAATTGGCAGACGAGGCAGACTCAAAATCTGTTGGCGGCAACGTCGTGCGGGTTCAAGTCCCGCCACCGGCATTTTCTATTTAATCTATCTTTTTTGCAACCACTACAAATCTTCCCTCAGTCGTATGATAGGCACAAGTTGATAATGTAATCAATCTGTCTCCATATTCTGCTGTACTGTCCATGGTATAGGTCGTGTTTGATTTTATAAATGATATATATTCGTCAAACTCCTCTTCTGTCTCAGCATCAAAAAATTCATAGTAATGGTAATGCGATGTATCGTCGGCGTCATATATCTGAGTCCGAAATGCCGCAATTACCTCATATGTACCAGTCTCATCTATCGTATCAAAGGTTATATATTTGTGCTTCTTATAAAACTCTTCATCTTCATATTCCAGCAAATCATGAAACATGGTTCCAGCCTTCATATTATGCCCATAAATAATTATATTATCAGTTATCTCATCACCTGTTGCTACAGATGATGCATCGATAAACAGACATCCGGCAAAGCTGTAGCTTTTATAAAAATCCCTGTGAATATAATATTCTTCATCATCCGGCGTATACATGACAGGATAGTCAATATCCGTGCCTACAATGGTAAGCCATCCTATGAAGTCAGAATTTTGCTGATACAGGGATGCATATTTTTTCAGTATTTTTACATTAGCACTTTCATTTGATTCCGAAGAGGGAAGCTCAACATATATCGGTTCTCCGTCCTCGTCGGTCGACTCCTCATCACCTGTTATGCTTCCTGCCAATTCTTCGAACTGTTTTATGGATTTATTTATACTATAGTAGTAAATTCCTATATAAATGCCACAGCCTATAGCAATAGCGAGAAATAAGCCTATAAAAATATTATATATAAGATTTTTCTTTTTTTTATCATTACTCTTCATGATATCTGTCCGATCCTTTATATTTTTTCAAATACAGCAAAACGCAGATATCATTATGGTATCTGCGTTTTAAAGTATTAAAAATACTTCTTACTTCCCCACAGATTATTCTTCTTCAAATCCAGATATTCTGAATATGCCTGTTCCAAAATCTGCTTTTCGTTAGGAAATTTGAGAAGGTGGTAGGCTTCATGGAATTTGTAGTACCCAGAATCCATAAAATACTCTTCCTTCTGTGGTTTGCTGTAATAGCTGTCTGACATCATCAGATACCAGTGCACCTCTTTATTTACCACATCAAAAGCAGTATTAAATGAATAATTGCTTTTCCCTACATACTTGATAATAGTTGCGACAACGCCGGTTTCTTCTCGTACCTCTCTGAGCGCCGTCTGATTGTGCTCCTCATCCTTTTCAACTGTACCCTTTGGGAGTACCCATCCTTCATATTTGTTCTTGTAGTTTTTGTAAAGTAATAATATCTTTCCTCTGAAGATTACCACACCCCCACAGCTTGTTGCTTCCATCGTCGAAATCCTCCTGTACTGCTTTTTGCGGTGTGTAATAATTTGACATACTTGTTTCAAGTATAACACATAATCATCAATTTTCAAGATAATATGCATCGAATATCTTTCTGGCCACTGCCGAAGCTGAAGACCCCGTGCTGCTGGCGTTTTCAATAATAACACATACTACTATGTCGGGATTATCGACATTTGAAAATCCAACGAACCAGGAATGTGAATCTCCATCAGAATTGTATTCTGCAGTACCTGTCTTTCCTGCAACCGTATAGGTTGCGCCTGCAAACTTATCCGCAGCCGTTCCATACTCTGTTACTCCGGTCAGCAGCTCTATCATCGTGGCAGCCTCTGTCGCATCTATGATTCTGCCGCAGGAGCTGGAACCAAATTTCTTTACCAGTGCTCCATCACAGTTTTCTATCCTGTCTATCAGATACGGCTGCATCATCACTCCGCCATTTGCAATCGTTGCCATAATCATTGCATTGTGAAGTGGCGTTATCAGCGTATTTCCCTGTCCGATTACAGTTTGAGGTATCTCTGAGCTTTCGGAGCTACCATCAAGGTCAAACTGTGATTGCTTGTACACTCCATCATATGGCAGCTCACTGTTATAAAGGAAATCCTCACATAATTGATTTAATTCGTCCAAATCAAGTGTCATTCCTATATTTGCAAATGATGTATTACAGGAATAAGCGAGACTGTCCTTCAAATCTACAAAGCCATGAGCCTTGCTGTTGTAGCAATGTATCGAAACGCCCGCAAATATATCCTCACTCTCACATTCATATGAATATGATTCATAAGTATCAGGATTTTCACGGATATATTCAAGTGCCGTAAGCACCTTAAATGTAGAACCCGGAGGATATAAGCCCTGTGTGGCTCTGTTTAACAGATATGAGCTGTCATTATCATCCTGACTTTCGGCTATAAGCTCTGAGATGTTATTTGGATCATAATCAGGCTTCGACAGCATGACAAGTATCTTTCCAGTATCCGGCTCCATCACGACTACAGCTCCGTCATTATCTCCCATTGCATTATATGCCACAGTTTGCAGGTTATAGCTGATAGTCGTGATAACATTATTTCCTTGACTCTTCTCATCTGACAACGCATTCACGGTCTGTGTGATGATATTTTGATTTGATGTAAGCAGATAATATGTGGACATCATCTCAAGCCCCGACTGACCGTTGCTGTCATAGCCTATAACATGAGCGAAGACATTTTTATATGGATAGTATCTTGTCTCATTTCCATCATCATCGACCAGAGTCTCAGCAAGCACCTCTCCATCACTAGATATGATCTGTCCCTTTATTACCTTTTCGGCGTATATGCTCTGCCTTTTATTGTAGGAATTTGCAATCGTTGTATCTGCGTCAACGACGACAAATCTGATAAGATAAACAAACATCACTATAAAAAGAAGCAGCACAAAATAAGTTGTTACCAGTACAGGCACATTTCTTTTATCATTATTCTTTTTTTCCTGCTGTTCTCTATTCACCCGAGAACTCTTCCCTCCGAGCGCCACCTTTTGACTTGCCCTTTGGCCTGATTGATTTTTGTTCTTCATAGCCTGTATCTCCACTATTTTCCAGTACACAGATGCCCTGGATTATACCAAATATGATTAACGTGCTTACAACCGAGCTGACACCGTAGCTGACCAACGGAAGCGTCACGCCCGTAGACGGTATGAATTTGATTACACCGCCTATATTGAGAAATGTCTGGAATATAAAGCAAATGGTAAATCCAAATGCTACATTTTTATAAAATGTATTTCTTATCTTCATCGAAATGTTAATGAAGTATATAAAACAGCTGATATACATGAGCAGCAGACATAGTCCGAAAATCACGCCCAGCTCCTCACAGATGGCAGCAAATATAAAGTCGCTCGTTACAACAGGAACAGATGTCGGGAGCCCCTGGCACAGACCCGTACCTTCAAACCCTCCTGAGCCTATGGCAAATAACGACTGCGCTACCTGATATCCACCGGAGTTGATATTATTGAACGGATTTATCCATGCCTCTATCCTCGTTACAACATGTGAAAAGAGTGAGTTTGCAAACAGCTTATATGCCAGCACCGCAAGGGCAGCAATACCGCCGAGCCCTCCGATCAGCAGAAGCAGTCTGCCGGTAGCCAGATATACCATCATTATATAAATCATAAAAAATATGGCGGCGCCGCCCAGGTCATTTTCCATGACAAGTATGAGCACAAACACGGCCGCTACCACCGATGCTCTGATCATACCCTTAAACTCGCCTCCCGCCTTTTCAAATGATGAAGCAAGGAAGAATACAAAAATTATTTTTACAAACTCCATAGGCTGCAGAGAAAATGAGCCTATCCCTATCCAGTTTCTGGAGCCGTATTGGCTGATACCCAGTCCCGGTATAAATACTGTAAGCAAAAACAGGATGCCAAATACAGCATAAAAAACCGTATACCTGTCCAGATTTCTCATCTTTTTTATGATAAGAGGTATGAATGCTGTAATGATAAGCATCACACTGGCAAACAGAAACTGTTTTTTTGCCAGGTCAAAGTCCAGTCTAGTAAGCATCACGTAGCCTATCAAAAGCAGGAATGACATGTTATTTGTTATAAGTCTGGAGGATTTCTTATATATGCTGTGATATGATACCATATATATAATCGATATGACTATCTGCAGCAGATAAAATATAACAATCTCCAGCTCCTGATAATTCAGATACAGCGTCAGATAACACAAAAAGTGAATGACAAAAACATAAAATATCTGAACATTGAGCGCTTTCTTCTTTTTTTCCTCTCTTACAGGCTTGAGCACCGTAAAACACTTCACGGTATAAAGCACCATAAAAAATATAATAAGATATTTTGATATCTCTGTTATAATCGTTATCATAATTTAGTCTATACCCCGTTTAAAATGTCCTCCGGTAGCGGATATTGAAATATCCTTATCCAAAATATCCATAATATGCTTTGTATCTTTTCCATCCTCTATAGAAAAATCGACATACATATCTGATAATTTCTTACTAAAAAAGGCATTTGCGTAAGGCTTGATATAAGTCGGCATGCCATCATAGATAACCATATAGCACATGTCACAGCAGCTCTTAGCATAAAATTTATTTCCGAGTTCATCATCAAATGACAAAAGCTTAACAGATGGACAACTGCCGTAATTCTTATGGAAGCATTGAGCAGTAATCATAAGCGGCTGATATCCATAGCATTTTCTTATATATCCGATATTACTGGCTGCAATCTCCTGATCATTTAGCTCGTCAGGAGCCATAAATATAATCTGCGGGAAAATATCTCTATAATAAGCTGCCGCCTGATTATTATATGTATAAAGAAAAGGTGATGCAACAATCATACCTTTATATCCTATAGCATGAAGCATACCAAGCTCATCGATATTGTGTACCAGGACCCCGTCACAGTCCGTATGCAAGAGTCTGTCCACCATCTCCGTTTCATCACGCTTCCTCAAAATATACGGAAGCCCGAGGATGATATGCCCGGAATCCTTCATCTGTTTTCTTATGTCAGACATATCAGACATATTATAGTCTATAATGATATTACTGACAAATGAATAATTATTAATTATTTCAAGCTGTTCTCTTGTTCTTACTGCCACAGTCAGTCCCGGAAGGCTCATGGCATCTGAGATATCGGCATGAAACGAAGCATCAGATATATCATCAAACTCTCTAAGATATGATGATTTCATTCTGTCATAAAGAAGACTTGCAGCCTGTCTCTTTAACTCCTTTATACTACGTGTTCTGATAAATATATCCTCATCTGCGACTATTTCAGCATCAAAATGAATACCTGTATCTCCAGTCTTTGACATTTTATCTTTTATCCATGCTACAGAAACAGGACTGGCATCTGCCGGCTCGACTATATCACCAAATACGGTCATATCCGCTATAGAAAGCGAAAGCAGCTCTCCTACCCTAGCTGTTAATGTGCAGCTTGTTTCTATAGGCTTCTCCGGCTTTCTAAGCCTTTTTTCTATATCATCAATCAACTTATTGTTCCTTGTCCGGTAAACAGACTGTCCTTTTTTTATAAGCTTCATATCATGACCATTTAGAAATATTTTCTGACCGGCATATCCGGTCACATTCGATGTCAGCTCTATATTTTCTTTCTCAGTTCTGATTTCTATGATATCCTTCGCATTTATATCCTCAGTCAGATCTATATATATCCTCGGACCGTCCGTACCGGTCACGCTTCCTATCTGTATACCATTATGATTTGGTCTGATATCTGAAAGCATCTCGTGACCGTTATGCATATGATAATATCCGCTCGAAAATCCACCACGATTATATATATCCATCAGAATATGCATTTGCTCATCAATCAGTCGCTTGAGGTCCTCTTTATCTATACCTGAGCACACGGCATCCCGAACCTGGCGATATGCTTTCACGCAGGCAGCTACATAATATTTATTTTTCATTCTGCCTTCTATCTTGAATGAATCTATCCCTGCAGACATAAGCTCCGGCACTTCAAAAAGGGTACACATATCCTTCATACTGAGCGCATATCTGTCTTTAAAAAGCTCGGAAGAATAGCATTTTCTGCATATTTGTGCACATTTGCCACGGTTGCCACTTCTGCCTCCTGCGAAGCTGCTCATCAGACATTTCCCTGAATATGCAAAGCACATGGCACCATGGACGAAGGTTTCTATCTTTATATCACATAAGGACCTGATATCTGTAATCTCAGACAGAGACAGCTCGCGTGCAGGTACTATCCTGCTAAAGCCACTGTTTTTTAGGAGCTTTGCACCATAAGCAGAGGTAACCGACATCTGGGTACTTGCATGGAGAGGAAGCTCGGGCAAATAATCATGTATAAGTCTTGCAGCTCCCATATCCTGTACTATTATACCGTCGAGGCCCGCCCGATAAAATGGATGAAGATATGGTATAAGCTCATTTATCTCACTATCTTTGAACAAAGTATTTACTGCCATATATAATCTTACATTATGTATATGGCAGTAATCTATGGCTTCTATTAATTCTTTTGTATCAAAATTTCCGGCAAATGCCCTGGCGCTAAATCTGTCGCCGCCCACATATATACCATCAGCCCCTGACTTTACAGCAGCCTTGAGCGCGTCCATATTTCCGGCAGGAGCCAGGATTTCAGGTTTACTTAACATTATTTTCTGCTTCCAGCTTTATGATCTGTCTCTGCAAATCATTAATCTGCTCCTTATATTCTTCTATCATCTTCTGGGCGGATTCATATTTTATCTGCACCTCTATAACCTCATGACGCAGGTCATAAATCTGTTTATCCTTATCATCATCTTCATTTAGCATCTGATTGACCTGCTGCTTTGCCTTAAAATAATCATCAGCTATATTTAGAGCCAACAGTACACTCTGATATTCTGCATTCAGTCTCCTATAGCCCTCTGAAGTCTGGCATTCAGTAATCTTACTGTTTATATAGGTAGCGACATTTTGCAGATATTCCTCGCTTTCAAATCCGCTCAAGGTATAAACCTTGTTATTTATAACAACCGGTATATCATTTTTCTGTGCCATATTGTACTCCTCTTTTCTTATATTGTACGTATTATTTCTTATCAGGTATCAGCGCTTCAAGTCCCAGATGCCTGTAGCACGTATCAGTTACCACACGGCCTCTCGGGGTTCTGTTTATGAAACCATTTTTGATAAGATATGGTTCATATACATCCTCTATCGTCCCGGGATCCTCTCCGATGGCAGCTGCCAGAGTATCTAGGCCTACCGGACCGCCCGAAAATTTTTCTATCATCGTATAGAGTATATTTCTGTCAGTATGATCCAGACCCATCCTGTCCACATCGAGCTTGTCCAGCGCTCTTTCCGCCAGCTCCTTATCTATCACACCATCATTCATAATCTCTGCAAAATCTCTGCAGCGCTTTAAGAAACGGTTCGCAAGTCTTGGTGTGCCACGTGATCTTCTGGCTATCTCATAAGCTCCTTCAGGTGCAATCTTCACATCCAAAACATCCCCTGAGCGCTCTATGATACTTTGAAGCTCATCTACCGTATAAAATTCCAGCCTGTCCACCATGCCAAATCTGTCTCTCAAGGGGGCAGTCAGCATACCGGCTCTTGTGGTTGCTCCAATAAGGGTAAACCTTGGCAAATCGAGTCTTATCGACCTCGCACCGGCGCCTTTTCCTATTACCACATCTATGGCAAAGTCCTCCATGGCAGGATATAGCACCTCTTCCACCTGACTGTTGAGTCTGTGTATCTCATCTATAAAAAGCACGTCATTTTCTGACAAATTATTTAGGATTGCCGCCAGCTCTCCCGGTTTTTCTATGGCTGGTCCTGATGTAATCTTTATATTCACGCCCATTTCATTTGCCACAATACCGGCCAGAGTCGTCTTCCCAAGTCCGGGAGGTCCGTATAACAGTAAATGATCTAAAGGCTCGCCACGTTTTTTTGCGGCCTCAATAAATATTTTAAGATTATTCTTTACCTTTTCCTGACCTATATATTCCTGCAAAAGTCTGGGTCTAAGAGTATATTCACTGTTTTGTTCTTCTATATCTGCTTCCGTGGAAATAATTCTGCCCATTTCTATGCCTCATTACATTATAAATCTAAGTGCTGCCTTCAGCAGCTGATTGCTATTCATGCTATCCATATCAGGAACCTGTCCGAGTGCCTTTACTGCCTCATACTCCGAATATCCGAGACTCGTAAGTGCCAACACCGCGTCATTATATGGTTCAGATATATTATCTCTGCTTATAGAGTCTGCATATGCCGCATCTAGCATATCTTCCATCTTCAGCTTGTCCTTTAAGTCAAGTATAACACGCTGTGCTCCCTTTGAGCCTACTCCATTTGCCCTGGTTATCGCTTTTACATCTCCTGAAACCACTGCCAGGCGAAGCTCATTCACACTCAACGCCGTCAGGATAGAAAGCGCCGCCTTAGGACCTATACCGCTTATGCCAATCAGCAGTCGAAATACCTCCAGCTCTTCATTTGACACAAATCCATAAAGAGTTATCTCATCTTCTCTGATATACATATATGTATTTAACTTTATCTGACTATGGATGGGTGGCAGATTTTTGATACTGGTGCCGGATGTATATATCTGATATCCCAGACCGCCAGTCTCAACCACCACATAATTTTCCATTATAAGCTCCAGATTTCCTTTAATATATGATAACATCGAAATTACTCCTTAGGGTCAATGTATAAAACATTAGCCGCGTTCATATTCATACGCTCATTGTAACATAGAAATTTTGAAATGTGAACATTAAAGTTGACACACTGCTTCTGTCGGTTTTGTCAGTCTCATGCGGTACCAGGGAAGAAAATGTCATTTACAATTTTTTATAATTTATTATAATACATATATGCATACCAGTCGGAGGTTAATATGAAAGTATTTGAATTCACGGATCCTGCATCTGACATCGATTTCAGCCTTATATATGGAGCCTGTTCACTAAAATCAGGCGGCGAATTAGGGCATGAACCACAGGTTCATGACATCATATATTTTGATCTTGAAACCACAGGTCTTGATGCCGATCGCTCAGACCTATATATAATCGGTCTGTCATATATAAATGAAAGTATGATACATACAGTTCTTTTATTTAATGATGATGGAAATTCCGAAGCAGAAATGCTTTCTTCATTTAACTCATATCTGGAAGGAAAGAAATATCTCGTTTCCTATAATGGAGACACCTTTGACATACCATATCTGTCCGCGAAATATCACTCAAATCAGATAGATGTAGCGATATTTGACTCACTAAACAGTATAGATATATACAGACATATACGTCCATATAAGAAATATCTCCATACAGACAGCATGAAGCAAAAGGACATAGAGCAGCTGATGGGAATACATCGTGCTTCCTTCATATCAGGAGGCGAATTAATCTCAAAGTACAGACAATATCTTATAAGCGGCGATAAGAAGCTGCTTGATATGCTTATCGCACACAATTATGATGATTTGAAAGGACTTACCGGTATCACAGACGTATTGGCAGTTTATGAGCTGTTCCATGGCGGATATACCATCACCTCTTCACATATGGATGAAACATGCCTGACACTCACACTTGGCGATATTAGACTGCCGTTTCGTATAAATTATGCAAATGAATATATGTCCATAAATGGCAGAGATGATGACATCCATGTTTATATACCGATTTATAAGGGCGAATTAAAATATTACTTTAAGGATTATAAAAACTATTATTATCTCACTAAAGAGGACATAGCCATACATAAATCCATGGCTTTATATGTGGATAAAAATTTCCGTGAGAAGGCTACCAGAGAAAATGCATATACAAAAAAGAAATCTATATTTATCAGACAGGGCTCTTTTCAGGCTGAATACATATATAAATCTGACATTTCATCAAAGAAAAGCTATATAGAGCTTGACGAACAGCTGGCAAATGACAGGGAGCAGCTTCGATATTATCTGATGGATATAATGAAAAGAGCGTAGCCCATTTGGAGCTACGCTCAATTTATATTATAGCAATATAAAATGACGCAATTACTTATTCAGCATCTGCTTCCTCGACTGTTTCAGCCTCTTCGTTTGTATCAGGTATCAGAGCCTTTACACTCAGACTAATCTTCTTATCTTCAGGTCTAAAATCAACGATTTTTGCTTCAACAGTTTCGCCAACCTTATATACATCCTGTGGCTTATCTATATGCTGATTTGATATCTGGGAAACATGAAGTAATGCATCTACGCCAGGCTCCAACTCTACGAATGCTCCAAAATCTGTCATTCTGGCAATCTTACCTGATACGACATTTCCTATAGCATACTTCTCTCCTGCATTAATCCATGGGTTTGTATCTTCAAACTTAAGACTAAGTGCAATCTTATCTCCATTGATACCCTTGATATAAGCCTTAACAGGCTCGCCAACCTTAAATACCTTCTTAGGATTTTCGACTCTGCCCCATGACATCTCTGAAATATGAAGGAGTCCATCTGCTCCGCCTAAGTCAATGAATGCACCAAAGTCTGTAACATTCTTTACCGTTCCTTCTACAATCATGCCAACTTCGATTCTCTCGAATAAAGCCTGTGCAGCTGCCTTCTTTCTCTCTACGATCAGCTTCTTTCTATTTCCGATAACTCTTCTCTTCTTAGGATTGAACTCGGTCAGCTGGAACTCAACCTCCTGACCCATGAACTTCTCTAAGTTCTTCTCATAATTATCTGAAACAAGACTTGCAGGAATAAATACTCTTGCTTCATTACAGATAACATTCAATCCGCCGGAAACGACCTGTACTACCTTACCTGTCAATACCTCTTCATTCTTGAATGCTTCCTCAAGCTTATCATTTATCTTTTCCTGAGCAACTCTTCTGTATGAAAGAAGAACCTGACCCTCGCCATCATTTGTCTTAATAACCTTTACAGTTATAGGATCTCCGACCTTTACGAGCTCTGTCAAATCAGCTGATGAATCATTTGTATACTCATGCTTTGAGATGATACCATCTGCCTTATACTTGATGTCGACAACTATCTCATCCGGCTTAACACCTATGACTGTGCCGTCTATTACCTCGCCCTGTCTGATCGACACCTTACTTTCATCATTTTCTAACATCTGTTCAAAACTTAACTCTGCCATGCTACTATGAACCTCCTTAATAATATAATTTGGGGTAGATGCCCCTGCTGTAATACCTACCCTACTAACGGATTCAAAAGTAGTAAAATCCAAATCAACGAGTGTCTGTATATAGTAAGTATTCTCACATTCTTTTTTGCTAATGTCATATAGCTTTTGAGTATTGGAACTGTTTCGGCCACCTATAACAATCATGGCATCCACCTTTGAAGCAATCTCCTTTGTCTCCTTCTGGCGCTTAGCCGTTGCGTTACAGATAGTCTCGTAAACAGTAACATTATACAATTTTTTGCAAATAATATCAACAATATCTTTAAATTTCTTATTATTAAATGTCGTCTGCGCCACAACGCTGACTGTTTTTGTTGAATTTACCAGATTTTCAGCCTCAGAAATAGAGCCGATAACTATAGGCTCATGTGTACTCCAGCCTATGATTCCCTGAACCTCGGGATGATTTCTGTCTCCTATAATAATTATTTCATTGCCGTTTTGGCTGTCCTTTTGGACTATATTGTGTATCTTTTTTACAAACGGACAGGTAGCATCTATGATTTTTGCTCCTTTCGAGTTCAAATCATCTATGATACTTTTTGGGACACCATGTGAACGTATTATAACGGTAGCCGGTCTGTCAGGAGGCAAATCATCTGTATCCTCTATTATCCGTATACCCTTTTGCTTCAGATCCTCCACAACCTCTTCATTATGGATGATGGGACCGAATGTATATACGTTTTCTTCTCCCGTATACTTATACGCTGTGTCTACCGCTCTTTGCACTCCAAAACAAAAGCCAGCAGATTCTGCCAAAATTATTTCCATAGCTTTAACCTCATCCGATCTCAGTTTTATTATTTGTAAGCTTTATGATAGAGTCAGCTACCTCATTGATTGACATATCAGAGCTATCTATAAAGACGGCATCATCAGCCTGTTTTAAAGGCGCGATGTCACGGTGCATATCCTGATAGTCTCTCTGTATAATATCATTTTCGATCTTATCAAGCAGAGGCGTCTCTCCCTTTGCGACAAGCTCGTCATATCGTCTCTTTGCTCTGACTGATGATGATGCGGTAAGATATACCTTTACCTCTGCATCAGGGAGGATATTTGTTCCTATATCCCTTCCATCCATCACCACGTCATTTTCTCTCGCCAGTCCACGCTGCAGCTCCAGAAGGAATGCTCTCACACATGGAAGAGCTGAGGTCTTTGATGCCATATTTCCGACACGCTCATTCCTGATCTGTGCCGATACATTCTCTCCATTCAAATACATCTGCTGCATTCCGTTTTCATAGGCGAGACTGATAGAAATATCTCCAAGTGCAGCCTCTATGTCAGCCACTTTATCAGCTGAAATATTATTATTCAAAAGATAAAGCGCTATCGTTCTATACATCGCTCCTGTGTCAACATATATATATGAGAGTTTTTCTGCCACCATCTTTGCTATTGTACTTTTTCCTGCTCCTGCAGGTCCGTCTATTGCTATGTTCATTTCATTTTCCTCGCTCTTTATTCTATACTGCTGATTCCTGCCAGATATCCAGTCGACCATGCTATCTGAAGATTAAATCCGCCGGTTAGTGCATCCACATCTATCATCTCTCCGGCAAAATAGAGCCCCTGAATCAGCTTTGACTCCATGGTTTGAGGGTTGATTTCCTTTACAGATACTCCACCCTTTGTTATTATCGCCTCATCGAAATCACGTAATCCCAAAAATGTAAGCTCCATATGCTTTATCGCATGTATCAGCCTCTGTCGTTCTTCCCTGGTAATGGAATTTACCTTTTTATAAGGATCTATACCGGAATTTTCTATTATGACATCTATAAGCTTTGATGGCAATAATTCGTTTAATGAATTCCTGAAATCCTTATTTTTATTTTTCTCAAAATCTCTCAAAATCCTGCTATCAAGCTGCGTCTCAGCAAGCGCCGGCTTCAAATCAATCGTAATACCGATATCCTTTTTCAGATATTTGTGCATATATGCGGAGGCTCTTATTACAAGAGGACCGCTTATCCCAAAATGCGTGAAAAGAAGCTCGCCCATATCCTCAAATATGGTCTTCTTTCCGGCATATATCTTTAGGCTCACATTCCTGAGGGATAATCCCATGAGACGGGCACAAAAATCCTCTTTTATATTAAACGGAACCAGAGATGGCATCAGCTCCGTGACTGTATGTCCGAGCTTCTCTGCACATCTTAACCCGTCTCCAGTAGAACCCGTAGCTGGATAAGAGACGCCCCCTGTAGCAAGTATGACCCTGTCAGCAGGTATTTCCGTATTATTCTCCAGTCGCACTCCGGTTACATGCGGCACCTGACCGTGGTCTGTCATGATCTCCTTTACGGGAGCATTATAGATGACCTTTATGTTATCTGTTTTATTTATTTTATTTTTTAGTACACCTATGACATCACTCGAATGATCGCTTACGGGAAAAACCCTTTCGCCTCTTTCTACCTTGGTTTTTAGTCCCAGCTTATTGAAATATTCCACTGTCATTTTGTTATCAAAGCCATAGATGGCGCTATATAAAAATCTGGGATTTGTGACTATTTTATCAAATATCTCGGAAGTCTCACATGCATTTGTAAGATTACATCGTCCCTTTCCGGTAATAAATAATTTCCGGCCGGGCTTTTCCATCTTTTCTACCAGCGTAATCTGACAATCATTTCCTGATGCTGCCGATAATGCAGCCATCATCCCTGCCGCTCCGCCGCCTGCTACTACTATCTGTTTCATCACATAAGCCTCTTGATATCTTTATTTGATATGGTAATTATCAGCCTGGAATTTACATCAAGCACCATGTCCGGGTCGACATTATCGAGGACTCTGTCAGCCAGCTTTACGGCTATGATATTTATTCCATAATTTTTCCGGAGATTAAGCTGCTTTATGGTTTTTCCTATCCACTGCGGCTTGAGATCTATTTCAGCTACATTTATCTCATCCGTCAGGCCGAAAAATTCTATAAAATTTGATGATAAGAGCTTTCTCGCCACACTAGCGCCGGCATCCTTTTCAGGATAAACCACCTTATCAGCACCTATTTTCTTTAATATTTTTGAGGCTTCGTCCGAATTCGACTTTGCGAGTATATATGGCACGCCTATCTCCTTTGCCGTTATAATAGTCATAGCGCTGGCTTCGAGATTTGTACCCATAGCAACCACAAGCACATCCACGGCATCGAGTCCCGCCTCTCTCAAAGCGTCTGTATCGCATACATCTATATTTAATGCGCATGTAACAAATGGTGCTATTCTCTTTACATTTTCAGTATCACTGTCGATGGCAAGCACCTCAGCGCCTGCATTCATAAGTGCTATCGCAACACTTGTTCCAAATCTTCCGAGTCCGACTACTGCAAAAGATTTTTTCATATTGTTTTATCCCTCCTTGATATTTTCTGCTAACCTACTATTATTTCCTCCTCAGGATAGTGTATCAGATTCTTTCTGCTATCCTGTGAATGGAATGCTACCGCCATGGATATCGGTCCGATCCTGCCCAGGTACATACAACAGATGATTATCAGCCTGCCATATATATTTAGCGAAGACGTCAGGTCTCTGGAAAGTCCTACTGTTGCTATCGCGCTTACCACCTCATACATACCATCCACAAAGTCGACATCATTTGTCAGCATCAAAAGAATCGCAAAAATAATAACCAAACTAAAACTTATAAAAACAATTGTTACGGCTTTTTTTACCATAACATTTGGAATTTTCTTTTTCATTGCAACTATCTCGTCCTTTTCCTGTATCATGGACAGAAATGTAAAGAAGCAGATAGCAAACGTAACAGTCTTTATACCACCTGCCGTGCCTACTGGAGATCCTCCTATAAACATCAGCAACATGGAAAAGAGCGCCGTATGATTATTCAGACCCTTTTGTGAAAAGCTGGCAAAACCGGCTGTTCGCAAGGTAACCGATTGAAAGAACGCATTTAATACCTTGTCTCCGGCCGAAAGACCACCCAGTGTTAGTGGATTATTTCTTTCAAATATAAAAATAACCACAGTTCCTGCAACCAATAAACCGGCTGTCATCAAAAGAACAATCTTGGTATGGAGCTTCATCGTGGTGCGTACCATGCCCCATCTTATTTTTTTATTTTTAAGCTTTCCAATGATATCCGTGATATCCCACCATACCACAAAGCCCAGACCGCCAAGTATGATCAAAAGAGCCGTAACTATCAGCAGATAAGGATTGGAGGCAAAGTCCATAAGACTGTTTGCACCGATAATATCTATACCGGCATTACAAAATGACGAAACGGAATGAAATATGGCATACCATATTCCTTTTGCGCCAAATCTTGGAACAAAGGTAAAGCAGCAAAGTATTGCTCCGATTCCTTCTATCAAAAATGTCCCCTGTATGACTCTCCTGGTAAATTTCTTCAGACCCTGTCTGGTATTGAGATTGAATGCATCCTGCATAAGCATCGTGTTTTTGAATGTAAATTTCCTGCGAAATATCATCATAAACATCGAAGTCAGCGAGACTATACCCAGACCTCCGATCTGTATCAATATTAATATTACTATCTTTCCAAACAGACTCCAAAATGAAAAAGTATCTACAACTACAAGTCCCGTAACACATACCGAGGTGGTTGCCGTAAATAAGGCGTCAGTAAAACCTGCTGATTCACCTGATGCGGTAGCCCACGGCAACAAAAGAAGTATAGTTCCGATTATAATCGCAAGTAAAAAACCCATCGAGATTATTCTTGTTGTAGTCATTTTAAATCCTGTCTTCATTTCCTGACCTCATAAAGTATAAGAGACGGAAAATATATTTCCTTTCCGTCTCTTATCTTGAAAAGTTAAATTATTATTTTTATACTGGATATGATTTGCTGTCGTTATCTACAAGACCGGCATCAACCTTGGTCTTCTGTGCTTCTCTCAGCTTGAAGTAATCCAGAGCAACCTGTGGGAATAATGCATATGTGAGCACATCCTCATCCTGCTCCTTGTACTGTATCATTTCCTTTTCTATCTTATCCAGCTCATTTTCAATCAAATCAGCAGGACGACAGGTAATAGGCTCCTTATCGCCTATAATCTTCTTTCTTACCTCAGGATCAACAGGCTTTACAGACTGTCCATATTCGCCTGCAACCAGTGCCTTTGATTCCTTTGTACACATCTTGTATCTTTCGCCTGTAACCACGTTCAGAACAGCCTGTGTACCAACGATCTGGCTGGAAGGTGTAACAAGCGGTGGTTCACCAAAGTCCTTACGTACTCTTGGAACCTCCTCGAGAACCTCATCAAACTTATCGCTGGCATTCATTTCCTTGAGCTGTGATACAAGGTTAGAAAGCATACCACCAGGAACCTGATATAAAAGTGTCTTTACGTTTACACCCATAACCTTAGGGTCAAGCAGACCACTCTTTAACCACTCTTCTCTCATAGGTCTGAAGTAATCAGCGATCTCTGCAAGAAGATTCTGATCGAAGCCAGGATCATAATCTGTTCCTTCAAATGTCTTTGCCATAACCTCTGTAGCAGGCTGGCTGGTACCAAGTGCAAGTGGTGACATAGCAGTATCAATTATATCACATCCCGCTTCAACTGCCTTCATGTATGTCATGGAAGCAACACCTGATGTATAGTGTGTATGAAGCTGGATAGGAAGCTTTGAGCCTTCCTTTAAAGCCTGAACGAGTCTTGTAGCCTCATATGGTACAAGAAGTCCTGCCATATCCTTGATACAGATAGAGTCAGCACCCATATCCTCTATTCTCTTTGCCATATCCTTCCAGTAATCCAGAGTATATGCATCGCCAAGTGTATATGATAATGCAACCTGCGCATGACCCTTTTCCTTGTTACATGCCTTAACTGCCGTCTGAAGATTTCTGATATCGTTGAGACAGTCGAATATACGGATAATATCTATACCATTTGCTATAGACTTCTGTACGAAATATTCTACCACATCATCAGCATAGTGACGGTAACCAAGGATGTTCTGTCCTCTGAAAAGCATCTGAAGCTTTGTATTCTTAAATCCATCTCTTAACTTTCTCAGTCTGTCCCATGGATCCTCATGCAAAAATCGAAGTGATGCATCAAATGTAGCTCCGCCCCAGCACTCTACTGAATGATATCCTACCTTGTCCATCTTTTCGATGATAGGCAGCATCTGCTCTGTGGTCATTCGTGTTGCGATAAGTGACTGATGTGCATCACGCAATATTGTCTCGGTAATCTTTACCGGTCTCTTTTCTGCCATTATATTTTCCTCCTATAACTATATATCCGTTTATACATTAAAGATAGCCATAAATGTACCTGCCGCAACAGCTGTTCCGATTACGCCTGCTACGTTAGGGCCCATGGCATTCATAAGCAGGAAGTTGGTAGGGTCATACTCAGCACCAACCTTCTGTGATACTCGGGCTGCCATCGGAACCGCAGATACACCTGCTGAGCCGATAAGCGGATTAACCTTGCCCTTTGTAGCCCAGCACATAATCTTACCAAATATGACACCGGTTGCAGTACCTATACAAAATGCTATAAGTCCCAAAGCTACAATCTTAAGTGTACTTACCTTGAGGAAGGCCTCAGCACTGGTACTTGCACCAACAGATGTACCCAGCATGATAACTACTATATACATAAGTGCATTTGATGCAGTCTCTGTAAGCTGTTTTACAACGCCACATTCTCTGAAAAGATTTCCTAACATAAGCATACCTACCAGAGGAGCTGTTGTAGGAAGTATTAATACTACCACTATCGTAACGACAATCGGGAAAAGGATTTTCTCAAGCTTTGTAACAGGACGAAGCTGAGGCATCTTTATCAGTCTTTCCTTCTCAGTGGTAAGAGCCTTCATAATAGGCGGCTGGATGATTGGCACGAGTGACATATAAGTATAAGCTGCCACCGCGATAGGTCCAAGCAATGTACCACCCATACCCAGCTTACCAGCCAGATATATTGATGTAGGTCCGTCAGCACCACCGATGATGGATATGGCTGCTGCTTCTTTTCCATTGAAGCCAAATGCAAATGCAAGGAAATAAGCTGCATATATACCAAACTGTGCTGCCGCACCAAGTAAAAAGCTCTTTGGATTTGCTATAAGCGGTCCGAAATCGGTCATCGCTCCTACTCCCATGAAAATAAGGGATGGAAGGATACTCCACTCATCTAGCAAATAAAAATAGTGTAATAAACCACCTTCTGCCATTATATCCGGAAACATATTTACCAGAAGCATACCAAATGAGATTGGTACAAGCAGCAATGGTTCAAAGCCTTTGGCTATAGCCAGATACAGGAATACAAGAGCTACAACTATCATAATATAGTTCTTCCAGTCCAGAGTGGCAAAGCCTGTCTGCTCAGCTAAATTTGACACAACGTCAATTATACTACTCATTTAGTTGTTTCCTCCTATCAGATTATTTTAAGTAACATTAGTTAAGAGATGCTAATGTATCTCCTGCTTCAACCATAGCTCCAACAGCTACGTCAATGCTTGCTACTGTACCATCTTCCGGAGCAACAACCTCATTTTCCATCTTCATAGCTTCAAGAATGAGGACAACCTGTCCCTTCTTTACTGCATCACCTACATTTGCCTTGATACCAAGTATCTTGCCAGGCATAGGTGCAGTAACCTTAATGCTTCCTGCGCTTGATGCTGCAGGTGCGGATGCTGCCGGTGCAGGAGCTGGTGCTGCTGCAGGTGCCGGTGCTGCTACAGGTGCTGGTGCTACAGGTGCTACACCACCTGCCAATTCTTCAACTGCCACGTCATATGCAGTTCCGTTTACTGTAATTCTATAATTCTTCATTATGATATACCTCCTGTTATCTTCTTCTAAGTGAACGAACAATTAATTTATCGTTGCTTGGATAATTTACATATGCTGGCTGCACCGGTGTCTCTGTCATATATGCGTCTACTGCAGCAGAGATAACTGCTACAAGCTCTCCGTTATCCATGACATTTTCTCCTGTGCCCGCATCTGTAATGCTTACAATCTCTCTTGTTACTGTATCTCCTGCAGGCTTGCTCTCAGGTGCCATACGTTCAGTAACAGGCTCCTCAGCGTCTGCTTTATTTGCTTTCTTTTCTTCTCTGGCTTTTGTAACCGAATCCACAAGCTTTGGTGCATATTTCAGCAGTGAAATGATAAATGCGATAAATATCAATACGATAAATACCGTAACCATACCGATAATCGTATTTGTACCAGCACTCTTTAACAGTGCACCCATAGAAAGGTCTTCGGATATCTCGCACTCGGAAACAGCATATGGATAGATACCGCTGCTTGCAAGTAATTCTGCCGCTTCATCCTCTGTATAGCCGTAGCTTTCCATATATAAGTTTAATGCGTATTCATATTGAGCTGAATTATCAACTACTGTAGTCTTGATAACGACATCAGCATTTTCATACTCTGCATCAATGGATACAACGATACTATCATCAAACTCTTCTATCTCATAGGTATTGCCAAAGCTTACAAATGCGCCATAATTTTCTTTTGAAGTATGGAACACCTCAACTGCATCTACATATTCCTCAGTTATACCTGAAACAGATGTGCCTACGTCAACCAGATAATTATACTGGAGCTCATTTTCGGCAATACTGATAAATTCGGTATCTGCCGTAACACAGAACTCAGCAGCCTCCTGTGCGTCATATTCGAACAGCTCGTCTTCAGTTCCGCATCCGGTAAAAGCAAAAGAAACAGCTAACATGGAAATTAATAAAAGTATTTTTTTCTTCATTTAGTTGTCACTCCTTTTATACTGTTCCGTGTTTTTTATATGGTCTCATCTCTCTCTTTGCTAAAAGCATCTCAAATGCAGCTATAACTCTCTTTCTGGTTGCATCCGGCTCGATGATATCATCTACATATCCTCTTGATGCTGCTGATGCCGCACCTGAAAGTGCTTCTGTATATTCAGCCTTCTTTTCCTTTATAAAAGCAAGCTTGTCATCTGTTGATGCCAGCTCCTCATCATATATGATTTTTACAGCTGTCTCAGGATCCATAGTTCCTATAACTGCATCCGGCCATGCATAAACCATATCTGCACCTATAGCCTTGGAATTCATAACCGTATAAGCCGTTCCATAAGCCTTATCGAGCATAACTGAAACCTTTGGAACTGTTGCATTTGTATATGCATATGTCAGCTTTGCTGCAGCCTTTGCTATGGTCTTTTCCTCTTCAACTGTTGCTGCAAATCCCTTTACATTTACAAGTGTAAGTACAGGAATATTAAATGAATCACAGAAATTGATAAATTCCTCTGCTTTATAAGCGCCATTTGTAGAAATCTCATCCTGCTGATTTGCCACACATCCGATTGCGACACCATTTAACTTGATAAATGCTGTAACAATATCTGTGCCATAATCCTTCTTTGCCTCAAGGAAGAAGCTGTTATCTGAAATATTTTGAAGAACGGCTCTTGGATCGTTTTTGAAGCTGTCAAGATTTGGGATGATTCTGTTGATATCATCTGTACATGGTCCAAACAGGTCGTCATCCTCATTGCAGCATGGAAGCAGATCAATCAGGGTTCTGATGGTTCCTAAAACCTCTGCCTCTGTATCATATACGCCATCGATAATTGATGAATTTGCGCTTACATACTCTGCGTCTGCCGTATCAAGCTTGTATTGATTATTTTCATCAAGGGCATTTGGGCTGTTTACAAATATCTTTGCTCCGTCCTTTACAGCAAATGTAAAGTCTGTGAGTGTAGGAATAAGTGCAGCTCCGCCGCCGCAGGTCCCAAATACAGCCGTAACCTGTGGAATAACACCTGACGCAAGTGACTGTTTGAGGAATACCTCACCAAATGCATTTAAGGCATCTGTTGCTTCCTGAAGTCTTAATCCTGCACAATCAATAAGTCCGATTACAGGTGCTCCAACCTTCATAGCCATATCATAAAGATTGGCAATCTTTTTGGCGTGCATTTCGCCTACAGATCCGCCTAAAACCTTTGCATCCTGGCTATAAACATAAACTAAATTGCCATCGATAACACCATATCCGGTAATAACACCGTCTTTTGGAGTATCCTTATCTTGAATGTTGAAATCGGTATTTCTCGCCGTAATATAGGCACCGAGTTCAACAAAACTTGAGTCATCAAGTAACATATTGATTCTGTCACCTGCTGACAAGCTGAGTTTGTTGCTCATTTCTAGCCCTCCGTTATATTTATTTTATGGACTACCAAATTATCTGTAATCCAAATTTATGCCGAGTATAATTGTAAATCCTTTAGGGACATATTTCAAGTAAAAAAAGAGGATTTTCACATTATTTACTTTCTTTTGACCTGTTATTCATTGTCCTTTAGCACGGATCTGTTCGACAGCAGATAATCCACCAGCGATATGATGGTAAGAACCAGAGCCGCATAGATAAGCACCTGTTCTATTATATGTATAACCGAGCCTCCGATATCCGCAATCAGGAAGCAGACCATAACCATCTGTACCACGGTCTTGCATTTACCCCATATGCCGGCTGCTATTACTGTGCCCTTTTCCGCCGCTATCAGCCTGAAGCCGCTGATTATAAACTCTCTGGCAATTATGATAATTACTATCCATGCCGGTATCCTACCCATATCGATGAGCGCAATCATCGCGGAGCACACTAGAAGCTTATCAGCCAGCGGATCCATGAATTTGCCAAAATTGGTTATCAGATTATATTTTCTGGCAATCTTTCCATCGAGCATATCCGTAAGAGATGCCGCTATAAATATCCCAAAGGCTATCCATTTTGCCGCACTAAAATTACCTGTTCCAAGATATAAAAATACCAGAAAAAACGGTATCATAATCACTCTTAATATAGTAAGCTTATTTGGTAGATTCATTCTGCTATCACTCCTGTCAAATCATATTCATTACTATCGGTAATATTTACCTGTACGAAGGTGCCTGACACCAGCTCATATGGCGCTCTGATAAAGACCATACCGTCGACATCAGGTGCATCTCTGTAGCTCCTGCCCACATATATGTCATCATCAGGCAGGTATCCGGTTACAAGTACCTTTAAATTTCTTCCTATAAAGCCTTTGTTTATATCCTCTGAAATCTCCTGTTGGAGATACATGATATCATCCTTATAGCCTTCCGCCGTAACACTGTCGACCTGGTCATCAAATCCTGCAGCGGGAGTTCCTTCTTCAGGCGAGTATGTAAATACGCCAAGCCTGTCAAATTCCATATCATTGATAAATTCCATCAGTTCCTCATGATGTTCATCTGTCTCTCCTGGAAATCCGGCTATAAGCGTAGTACGGATGGCAATATCAGGTATTCTTTCACGAAGCTTACGTATCACAAGCTCCAAATCACTACGACAGGTTTTCCTACCCATCCGCTTAAGTATCTCATCCTCAGAATGCTGGATAGGCATATCTATATAATGGCATATTTTTTCTTCAGTTGCCATAACATCTATCAGTTCGTCCGTGATTTCTTCAGGATAACAATATAACAGACGGATCCATTCTATACCGTCTATAAGGCATAACCGCTTTAGCAGCTCAGGAAGCTTTTTCTCTCCATAGATATCCGTGCCGTAAATCGTAGTTTCCTGTGCGACCAGCACCAGTTCCCTGATGCCTTCCGCTGCCAGGCGCTCTGCCTGTATTATAAGGTCGTCCATAGGCACGCTCCTATAAGCACCTCTGATATAGGGGATGGCGCAATATGTACAGAATTTGCTACAGCCCTCAGCGATTTTCAGGTAAGCCATGGCGGCTGTTGTCGTAACCAGCCTGCTCAGCCTGCCGTCAGGCATATAGTTTTTATCAGATAAAATCGCCCTGTCATCCGAGTAGATGGCTGCCGCTATTGCATCATAATTTGCAGCTCCAAGTATGGTATCTATCTCTGGCAGCTCAGATAAGATTTCATCCTTATATCTTTCCGAAAGGCATCCGGTTACTATAAGTTTTTTCAGCCTTCCGGTCTCCTTCAGCCGTCCCATTTCTATGATGGTATTTATGCTTTCCTCCTGAGCATCCCTGATAAATGCACAGGTATTTATAATGCACACCTCAGCCTCAGTCTCGTCATTTGTTATCTCATGTCCGTTTTGAGATAAAATACCTAGCATAACCTCGCTATCTACGAGATTTTTGTCACAGCCGAGTGAAATCAGCAGTATCTTCATAATATGTCATAATTCCTTTATAAATTGATTGATTCCACACAGTTGTTCATCAGCATGGCTATAGTCATCGGTCCTACTCCGCCCGGTACAGGTGTGATAGCGCCCGCAACCTCGCATGCAGACTCAAAATCCACATCGCCGCAGAGCTTATTATTTTCATCTCTATGTATACCTACATCGATAACTGTTGCCCCCTCTTTGATATAGGAAGCATCTATCATTTTTGGCTTTCCGATGGCTACCACAAGGATATCTGCTCTCTTACATATCTCTTTAAGATTTTTCGTCCTGGAATGGCATACGGTAACAGTACCATTTTCCCTAAGGAGCAACATGCTCATAGGCTTTCCAACTATATTGCTTCGTCCGATTACCACACACTCTTTTCCTTCGATGGTAATGCCCGAACGCTTGATAAGCTGTATAACTCCAGCCGGTGTACATGATACAAATCCCGGCTGACCTATCGACAGAGCACCAACACTCATAGGATGAAAGCCGTCTACATCCTTCTTTGGAGAGATAGCCTTTATTATCTTGTCTTCATCTATATGCCTTGGAACTGGCAGCTGAACCAGGATACCATTTACCTTATCGTCGTTATTTAGTTTTTCTATCAATGCCAGCAGTTCATCCTCTGACGTCTCCTCGGCCAGCTCGTAGCTTAAGGATTGGATACCGATATATTCACATGCTTTTTTCTTATTTCCTACATATACAGTAGATGCAGGATCATTTCCTACCTGGATGACAGCGAGACAAATTTCTGTCCCCTGCTCTTTAAGTCCTGCGACCTTTTCCTTCAGCTCATCCTTAATCTGCTTGCTTATTTCTTTTCCATTAATTAATTGTGGCATATGCTCCTCCTTAAATGTATTCTTTAAAATAAACCTCTTATAACTCCATCATCATCTACAGAAATACCTTCAGCAGCAGGAGTCTTTGGCAGTCCGGGCATCGTCATTATAGTTCCTGTGATAGCAACCACAAAGCCTGCACCGGCGTTCACATAAACCTCTCTGACATTTATATCAAATCCTTCAGGCCTGCCCAGCCTTGTAGGGTCATCAGACAGAGAATACTGGTTCTTTGCCATACATATAGGGAAATCCCCAAAGCCCATTTCTTCTATTTTTGCTATGGCTCTTTCTGCTTCTACGCTATATATGACATTAGCCGCTCCATAGATCTCCGTTGCAACGGTATATATTTTTTCCTTTATGGAAAGCTCGTCCTTATAAAGCACCTCAAATCTGCTTTCCTTTTTCTCCAATGTTTGAAGCACAGCATTTGCGAGCTCTATGCCGCCTTCTCCGCCCTTTTCCCAGACATTTGCAAGCGCAAAATCACAATCTCTTTCTTCACAAAAGCTCTTTACAAAATCAAGCTCTTCATCAGTATCAGTCACAAAACGGTTGAGGGTAACGATAACCGGCACCTTATATTTCTGAATATTTTCTATGTGCTTTTCGAGATTTACTATGCCCCTCTTTAATGCATCCATATTCTCCTGCGAGAGGTTATCTTTTGATACGCCGCCGTTATATTTTAATGCTCTGACGGTGGCTACCAAAACTACTGCATCAGGCTTTAGATCATTCATACGGCATTTTATGTCAAAAAACTTTTCTGCACCCAGGTCTGCTCCAAAGCCCGCCTCAGTAATCACATAATCCGCAAGCTTTAGCGCAGTCTTTGTGGCCATGACGCTGTTACAGCCATGAGCGATATTTGCAAATGGTCCTCCATGCACTATCGCCGGAGTATGCTCAAGAGTTTGTATGAGATTTGGTTTTATCGCATCCTTTAGAAGCGCAGCCATTGCGCCTACAGCATTTAAATCAGCTGCCGTAACCGGCTCATCCTGATAATTATATGCCACTATGATACGCCCGAGCCTTTCCAAGAGATCCTTGAAATCTGATGCCAGGCAGAGGATTGCCATGATTTCTGAAGCGACAGTTATCACAAACCCATCCTGTCTCGGAACACCGTCCATCTTCTTGCCAAGACCTATAACGATATTTCTCAGTGCTCTGTCATTCATGTCCATACAGCGCTTGAAAACTATCCTGTTTACATCTATACCTAACGCGTTACCCTGGTGGATATGATTATCAAGCATAGCAGCAAGCAGATTGTTTGCTGAGGTTATCGCATGGAAATCTCCTGTGAAATGCAGATTCAAATCCTCCATAGGAACCACCTGGGCATATCCGCCGCCAGCAGCGCCGCCCTTTATACCAAAGCACGGTCCGAGCGAAGGCTCTCTCAAGGCTATAAGAGCTTTTTTATGTAATCTGCCCATAGCCTGTCCCAAGCCTACAGTAACAGTCGTCTTTCCTTCGCCGGCAAGTGTCGGATTTATCGCGGTAACCAAAATCAGCTTACCGTCCGGTCTGTCCTCCACCTTTTTTATCAGGTCCTCAGAGAGCTTTGCCTTATATTTTCCATACATTTCAAGGTCGTCCTCATGAATATCAAGCTGCCTTGCAACATCCTTGATATTCCATAGCTTAGCCTGCTGTGCGATTTCTATATCTGTAAACATGACTACATCTCCTTATACGTATTCTTCTATATATTCGTCAAACTGCTCCTGGGACATGATAATCTTCCTTGCCTTTGTCCCTTCCTCAGGTCCTACCACGCCCGCATCTGACAGCTGGTCCATGATTCTCGCCGCCCTGTTAAATCCTATCCTGAATTTCCTCTGGAGCATGCCTATGGACGCTTTTTCCTGCTCTATGATAAACCTTCCGGCTTCGATAAAATATTCATCTCTTGCATCCGGCGCGCCTCCGGTTGATGCGCCCGCCGCACCTGTGGATGATATGGATTTTGATATTTCATCATCATAATCTCCCACGCCATTATTCTTTTTGATATATTCGACTACTTTATTTACATCCTCATCAGATGAAAATGCGCCCTGTATCCTGACAGGCTTCGGATATCCCGTAGGATAATAAAGCATATCGCCATTACCGAGCAGCCTCTCAGCTCCTACCATGTCGAGTATGGTTCTGGAGTCCACTCCTGATGAAACTGCAAATGCAATTCTGGATGGTACATTTGCCTTTATAAGGCCGGTTATAACATCGACAGAAGGTCGCTGAGTTGCGATAACCAGATGTATGCCGGCAGCCCTGGCGAGCTGCGAAAGTCTTACTATGGCATCCTCAACCTCTCCATGTGCTACCATCATCAAATCAGCCAGCTCGTCCACTATAACGACGATATATGGCAGGATTGGCAGCTTTTCTTCATCTACTTCTCCAGATTCACGGGCAAGTCTGGCCTTTTCATTATAATCCTGCATCTTTCTGACATGAGTGTCAGCAAAGAGCTTGTATCTTCTTTCCATCTCAGTTACTGCCCAGTTTAGAGCGCCTGATGCCTTCCTCGGGTCAGTGACTACTGGAATCAAAAGATGCGGAAGTCCGTTATACATAGAGAGCTCGACCATCTTCGGGTCTATCATGATAAGCTTTACCTCCTCAGGCGAAGCGTTATACAAAATACTCATGATAAGAGTATTTATACAAACTGATTTTCCCGAGCCTGTAGCTCCAGCTATAAGCACATGAGGCATCCTTGCGATATCTCCGACTATAACCTGTCCGCTTATATCCTTTCCTACCGCAAATGGTATCTCAGCTCTGGAATTTTTATAGCTGTCAGATTCTACCAGTTCCCTAAATGGAACCACGGTCTTTTCTTTATTTGGCACCTCTATACCTATGGCTGATTTACCTGGTATAGGAGCTTCTATCCTGATATCCGAAGCTGCCAGGGCAAGCTTTATATCATCTGACAGACTTAATATCTTGCTTACCTTCACGCCCTGCTCAGGCTGCATCTCAAATCTGGTAACAGCAGGTCCACAGCTGTAATTTGTGATGGTAACGTCTACACCGAAATTTTCCAACGTAGTCTTGAGCTTTATGGCAGTTGCCTTAACATAAGCGTCCCTGTTTGATGCATTTCCCTTTGCAGGATGCTCCAAAAGCGATGTAGGAGGCTTCTTATATTTGCTGCCGGGCTTGTAGCTTTTTCCACCGGATGTCGGCTTCTGTACCTGCTTTACAGGCTGCTTTACAGTTTTTGGTGTATGTACCTTTTTCTCCGGGGCAACCGCAAATGCGGAATCAAGCTCCGGGTCATAATCTATATCATTTACTGCTTCAGGGTGCAGGTTTCCATTTATAGCATTTGCCAATATGTCATCTGCCTCCGCCTCGTCAAAATCATCCGGTTCATCCACAGGTACAGGCTGTGGTTTTTTCATCACAACTCTTTCTACTCCATGTGATTTCTTTAAATGATTTTCTCCTTCGGCATTTATCTCATGAACCTCTTCATCGACAGCAAAGAAATCCTTCGGTTTATCCTGCTTTGCAGGTCCCACATGGATATTTTGTATCTTGCCCGCACTTCTGACCGGAGTGTCTGTAACAGCTGCTTCTCTTCTTTCTGCCTTTTTTAGTTTTTTATCGCGCTGCCTTACAGGTTCTTCGTCATCATCGTCGTCATCATCTGATGAGGATCTAAAGAAATCATAGATATCAGAAAGTGAGATTTCAGTAATCAGCAGGATCATAATGGTAGTGAGTATCACCATCACGATAATGACTCCTGGAATACCTATTACCGAACGGAGCAGAAAAAACAGACCTCCGCATATGAAGCCGCCTCCGGTATGATCCTTGTAGCCAGACATATAAAGGTCTTTTACTGATTCAAAATCCGTACTGTATATCAACTGGCATAGCATGGAAAAAACAACCATCAATATACCGATATATATTACCTTATTTCGCACCTTCGGAGCGAACCTGTTTGCCATAAGAAAAGCACATGACAGAAACAGATATATCGGAAATACATATGCCACCGTTCCCATTATGCCAAAGAAGAAGCCCGAAATCACATCGCCAAACACACCGCATTTACCAAAGCCAGCGATTAACAGAAAGATGGAAAATGCCAATATGATAAGCAATACTATATCCAAATTTACCTTTGTATCTTTTTTCTTTTTACTTTTTCTTTTTGCAGCAGCCATTTTTTATCTCCTACTTATAATACAAAATAACACACAACTGAAATCACGCCTGCGATAAGACAATAAATTGAAAACCATTTGAATTTGTTCTTCTTTACCGTAAGCAGCATAGCTTTAATGCATATATAACCGACAACAGCGGCAACAGCCATACCTACGGCATAATTTGCCACCTCAGACGCGGCCAGTCCTGCTCCGACCAGATCCGGTATCTCAAGGACACAGGCGCCAAGAATAGCCGGTATAGACATGATAAATGAATACTTAACAGCAAATTCTCTTTCAAATCCGCATATAAGACCGGCTGTAACCGTGCTTCCTGATCTGGATATACCGGGCAGTGTTGCTATGCCCTGCGCCAGCCCTACAAAAAATGAATTTTTGTAGGTAGCTTCCGCTGCAGTCTTGCTTCCGGGTTTGACTCTGTCCGCAACAAATAAGATAACAGATGTAACACAGAGGCAGATGCCGGGAACCAGTAGTGTCTCTCCCGCACTTCCTATTGCCTTTTCAAATGGCAAGGCTATACACATGGTTACCAGCGTTGACATGATAATCAAGAGAACGAATCTCCTATATGTACCGGTAATGATTTTTTTATATTCCTTTTTTTCTTTTGAAAAAATGTTATGAAACAGTATAGCCAGATTTGAAAATACCAGTCCAAGCATCGCACATGCTTCAACAATCAGCTCCCATATGTCCTTATAGTAGACAACAAATATGGCAACTAACGTGCCTGCATGAAGTAATATGTCAAATAATATGCCCGTATCTGTGTTTATATGGAATATATTTTTGAATATAGCCAGATGTCCTGAGCTGCTTACAGGGAGGAATTCTGTTGCTCCCTGTATTATGCCCATTATAATCGCCTCTAATAAATTCATTATGCAAATCTCCTTTATATGAACTCATAACGATATCGTTTTTTCAAGCGTCACTCTACAGTATTTTACTATTATTCCGTGATTTAATCAAGTCATATAAGCAATTAAGGGATGCGTCAATCCCGCCGATTCTGTTTATGATGCCTGCGCTGCATGCCTCCTCTCCGACCAGCATGGAGCCGACATCCTTTGAGAGCTCGCCCGTTTTAAACATTATATCCCTGAGCTTATCTTCTGTAATATCTGAGTGTCCGGCAGTAAATTTGATAATCCTGTCCTGCATTTTTTCGATATATTCATAATTATGCTTTACTCCAAGCACCGTACCTGTTATCCTTATCGGGTGTACGACCATCGTGGCAGTAGGAACGATATAAGAGATATCTCCCGATACGCTTAAAGGTACACCTATCGAATGACCTCCGCCAAGCACAAGAGTAACCACCGGTTTAGAAAGGGATGCGAGCATCTCTGCTATGGCAAGTCCTGCTTCTACATCTCCTCCGACAGTATTTAGGAGGACCAACACGCCCTGTATCGTGGCATCGTCCTCCGCCCTCGCAAGCTCCGGAAGTATCGTTTCATATTTTGTAGTTTTGCTGCCCTGGGGCAGCGTCTCATGTCCTTCCACCTCTCCTATGATATTTACCATCAGGATATTATATTTATCCTTATTTCCATTTATCACCTTTAAGCCCTCATATTTTTTATTTTCAGATTCCATATTATTTTTTCTCCTATATCAATATAAGAAGAGCCATATGGCTCTTCTTATATATTAGTATGTATAAAATTATGAAATCCATGTATCAAATTTATAACACGAGTCTGATGTCATTTGTATCAGCAAGCTCTTCAAATGGGATATATGGCTCGTCATACGCCTTTCCATTTACTGTCATGGAGGTAAATCCGGACTCTTTCGCATCAGGATTTGTAACCTTTATGGAGAGCTTCTTTCCTCTGAATACCTTCTCTATGGTAAATTCCTTCCAGTCAGACGGAACCGCAGGAGCAATCCTTATACCATAGAAATCTGGGCGCATACCAAGTATTCCCTCTACACATCCTACCATACATGTGGAGGCTGTACCTGTAAGCCAGTGTACATGGGATCTGCCTGCAAACGGGCTGTCATTTGATTCAGTAAACTGTCCATGACAATATGGCTCCAGCTTTCTGATTTCAGCCTTATCATTCATGGATGCAGGTGAGCTTTCATCAAAATATTCAAACGCTCTGTTGCCATGTCCCATAAGAGCCTCAGCCAGAATAATCCAGCCTTGCGGCTGTGAGAATATACCGGCATTTTCCTTGGTACCCGGGTTGAAGAGTATCATCAGAGCTCCATCAAACGCATATTTCGTATATGGAGGATCCATAAGCTTTACACCATATGGTGTATTCAGGAGCTCATGTACTGAGTTGAGGCAGACCTCACCCTGTTTCTTTGATGCCAGTCCGCTGATTACTGCCCATGACTGTGGGTTAAGCCACATGGAAGCCTCAGGATCATTCTTGGAACCGATAACCTGTCCATCCTCTGTAAATCCTCTGACAAATCTATCGCCTTCAAAGCATTCATTCTGGATTATGTCATAAAGCTTACTCTGTATATCATCTATATATGCTATATAATTCGCATCATTCTTATACTCTGCAAATTTTCTGATTATGGTCATGGCATAATATAACTGCAGTGCCACAAAGGTAGATTCTCCTTTTTTGCCAAGTCTCAGGCAATCGTTCCAGTCAGCGTGGAGGCCTGCCGGCATACCGTGATTACCCAGCCTGTTCATAGAGAAGTCTATAGCACGCTTCAGATGCTCATATACTGTGCCCTCTCCTCCATTTGCAAATACTATAACCTCATCTATGAAATCCAGATTTCCTGATTCGGAAATATACTTATATACTGTAGGGAACAGCCACAAAGCATCATCCGCTCTGTATTCAGGATGGCCTGTCTCCTGTACATAGGAAGGATCATCCGGAGTGTTCTCATGTCCTGCATTGTGGTTGAATTTTACCAGAGGCAGACCGCCGCCGTTATCCACCTGGGCAGAAAGCATAAAACGGATTTTTTCCAATGCCATCTCAGGCGTCAGATGTATCACACCCTGTATATCCTGCACCGTATCTCTGTAGCCATATCCGTTTCTGAGTCCGCAATATGAGAAGGAAGCGGCACGGGACCAGATAAATGTCATAAAGCACTGATATGCATTCCATGTATTTACCATGCTATTAAATGAGGCACTAGGCGTATTTATCTGAAGATTATCGAGCTTTGAGTGCCAGTAATTCTTTAGCTCTGAAAGCTCTAATGCAGCAGTCTTACCTGCATCCTCATAACCGGATATGATACGAGCAGCCTCTTCATCATTTTTCATACCGAGCACAAATGCAAATTCCTTTGTCTCTCCCGGTTGTAATGTAATAAGTGTCTTTAAAGCTCCGCAGCCGTTTGAATTATAGTTCAGAGCATCTCCACAGCTTCCTGATATTACACCTACCGGATCTGCATATGAGTGATATCTGCCTATAAATACCTCTTTATCGCCGCAATAAGATACTACAGGGCTTCCAGCCATACCAAAAAATCTTCTGACCACAGAGTTACCGTTCACCTTGCTATATATGCAGTTTTCATTGACCACCTGAAGGATTCTGTTGTCATAAAAATGCGTTTTCGTTATAAACAGGGTATATTGAAGATTTACCTGATCCTGCTCATAATTACAGTCATTAGTAAATTCACAATATCCGGTAGCCGAAAGATTTCTGACTCTGTCAGAATGATTCGTAACCTTAACCTTCCATACCTCATAGGTCTTATTTAATGGTACATAATACAGCACCTCAGATGAAATATCTGAATAATCTGCACTGATGCTTGTATATCCGGTACCATGGCGGCACTCGCTCTTGTATTCCTCAAGACTCTTTCTTACAGGCATCCATGAAGCAGACCAGTAGTCCTCTGTATCCTCATCGCGTAAATATATGTATCTGCCGGGCTGGTCGAAATTATTGAATACATATCTAATAATTCTGCCATTTGCTCCGGATTTTTCAAAACTGTATCCTCCTGCATTATTGGATATAATTGCACCATATTCAGGTGACCCCAGATAATTGGCCCATGGTGCCGGAGTATCCGGTCTGTCAATCACATACTCCCTGTTTGCATCATCAAAATATCCATACCTCATAAGCAAATCTCCATTCCTACTCTTCTACAACGTCCTTAATGCTCAGACTGATTCTGCCTGCGCGCTCGTCAATCTTGATAACCTTTACTGTAACCTCATCGCCAAGCTTCACTACATCCTCAACCTGCTTTACATATCTGTCAGCAAGCTTTGTAATATGAACAAGTCCGTCCTTATTTGGAGCCATGGAAACGATTGCTCCGCAATCAAGAATCTTAACAACCTTGCCCTTGTAGTTCTTTCCTACCTCAAGAGGTTCAACAATCATCCTTATCATTTCGATGGCCTTGTCCATACCATCCTGCTCTACTCCACAGATGGATACTCTGCCTTCATCATCTATATCGATCTTAACGCCTGTCTCCTCTATGATAGAGTTTATAGTCTTGCCACGCTGACCGATAACCTCTCCGATCTTTTCAGGGTCGATGATAATCTGCTTGATCTTTGGTGCATATTCATTTACAGATGCTCTAGGCTCTGCAATCGCATCCTTCATAACGCCATCCATGATAAACAGTCTGGCTTCTCTGGCTCTGGAGATTGCTTCCTCTACGATAGGGCGTGTAAGGCCGTGAATCTTTATATCCATCTGGATAGCAGTAATACCCTCTCTGGTTCCTGTAACCTTGAAATCCATATCTCCAAAGAAGTCCTCAAGACCCTGGATATCTGTCAAAACAATATAGTCATCATCTGTATCGCCTGTAACCAGACCACATGAAATACCTGCAACCTGGCTCTTGATAGGAACACCGGCAGCCATCAGTGACATGCATGATGCACAGGTGGAAGCCATGGATGTAGAACCATTTGACTCAAATGTCTCAGATACAGTTCTGATAGCATATGGAAATTCCTCTTCTGAAGGAAGTACAGGTAAAAGCGCTCTTTCAGCTAATGCTCCATGTCCTATCTCACGACGTCCCGGTCCTCTTGAAACCTTTGTCTCTCCTACAGAGTATGAAGGGAAGTTATAGTGATGCATATATCTCTTTGAGGTTATATTTTCATCCAGGCCATCTACTCTCTGTATCTCTGATAAAGGTGCTAACGTAGTTACATTACATATCTGTGTCTGTCCTCTGGTAAACATAGCTGAGCCGTGTACTCTAGGTATGATATCAACCTCAGATGCTAGCGGTCTGATCTGGTTGATGGCACGTCCGTCAGGTCTCTTATGATCCTTCAAAATCATCTTTCTGACTGTCTTCTTTTCATACTGATATATCGCATCCGGAAGTAAAGCCATCCATTCCTCATTTTCTGCAAATGCAGCCTCAAGCTTTTCGGTTACCTGTCTCATATTTTCATCACGAGCCTGCTTTTCATCTGTAAATACTGCTGTCTCCATCTCTGCCGGAGGAACGATTTCCTTTATAGCTGCAAATAATTCCTCAGGTACGGCGCAGCTTACATAAGTGTGCTTTGGCTTTCCTACCTCAGCAACAATATTGTTGATGAATGCGATAATGGTCTGATTTATATCATGAGCCATATAGATTGCTTCTATCATCTTTGCCTCAGGAATAATATTTGCTCCTGCTTCTATCATGATAACCTTCTGTGATGTAGATGCTACGGTAAGCTTTAAATCTCCCTCATCCCACTGCTTCTGTGACGGATTTACCACAAACTCACCATCTATCATACCAACCTGAGTCATAGCACATGGTCCGTCAAATGGAACATCTGAAATACAGGTAGCGATAGCTGAACCGAGCATAGCAACAAGCTCCGGTCTGCAAAGCGGATCTACTGACATAACAAGGTTGTTCAGTGTTACATCATTTCTGTAATCCTTAGGGAATAATGGTCTCATAGGTCTGTCTATTACTCTTGATGTAAGAACGGCGTTTTCAGAAGCTTTTCCTTCTCTCTTATTAAATCCGCCCGGTATCTTACCTACTGAATATAACTTTTCTTCATATTCTACGCTTAATGGGAAAAAATCGATTCCATCTCTTGGCTTCTCAGATGCAGTACATGTAGAAAGTACTGTTGTGTCGCCATACTTAATAAATGCAGCTCCATTTGCCTGTGCTGCTACCCTACCTATATCTACGGTCAGGGTCTTGCCTGCTATCTCCAGTGAATAGCGTTTGAATTCTTTGCTCATCTTATCTTGTTTCTCCTAAAAAATATATTTTGTGAAAAGACTTCGAAACGACTGTAAAACACACCCTTTGGATGTGTTTTATAGTAGTCTCGATATGTCTTATCACAATCTTAAACATTGTATCATATAAGGTATTTAAAAACAAGAGAAAGAAAAAGAGACTTTTGACAAGTCTCTTTTTATGTGCGATTTATTTTTATAATTTGTATTATTTTCTTAAGCCTAAGCTCTCGATTAATGCTCTGTAGCGCTCGATATCCTTTGATTTAAGATATGCAAGCATATTTCTTCTCTGACCAACCATCTTAAGAAGACCACGATTCGAGTGATGATCCTTAGGATGCTGCTTGAAGTGCTGATTGAGATCATTGATTCTGGCTGTAAGAAGTGCTACCTGAACCTCAGGTGAACCTGTGTCATTTGCACCACGTCCGTACTTTTCAATGATTTCTTTCTTCTGCGTAGCTGTAACCATTGTTCGATTTCCTCCTGTTTATTATACTTGGCCCGGACCGGGTTAAGGGTTGGAGTATCCACAAAACCAAGTAAGGGCTGACTTAGAGATATTAGCATAATGAAAATGGTTCGTAAAGCATTTTTTCTTGATTATCTAT
>X287_Common_Brushtail__coassemble_18_pt1 | contig 35421 bp, 30 predicted proteins | sample X287_Common_Brushtail__metabat2_low_PE_009 | metagenome-assembled genome bin X287_Common_Brushtail
ATATCATATATGTGTCAAGGCTCTGATGAAGCAGGGACTGGCATATCCTGATTTCACGACTCCTGATGAGTTAGACGCCATCAGAAGGAAGCAGGAGGAGGAAAAAACAGACATAGGCTATTATGGCTCATATGCCATCGGCAGGAGTCTCGGCTATGATGAAATCGCAGAAAAAATCGCCGAGGGACTTCCGTATGTCGTGAGACTGAAGAGCCCGGGCGAGGCCGGACGTACAGTCAGATATAACGACCCAATCAGAGGAAATATCGATATGCCTGAAAACATCATGGATATAGTCCTTCTCAAATCAGACGGTATACCGACATATCATTTCGCACATGTAGTCGATGATCATTTCATGAGAACAAACCTGGTCATCAGGGGAGATGAGTGGCTCGCGTCCTATCCTCTCCATAAGCAGCTGTTTGACCTGTGCGGCTTCAAGCAGCCGAAATATGCGCACATTTCGCCGATTATGAAGTTAGATGGCACGGGCGAGAAACAGAGTAAGAGAAAGCTCAGCAAGAGAAAGGATCCGGAGGCAGCAGTATCATTTTATGTGAGCAGCGGTTTCCCAGCAGTGAGCGTCCTGGAGTATCTGATGACCATAGCAAATTCCAACTACGAGGAATGGCATATGGCGCACAATGATAAAAGCATGGATGATTTTACCCTGTCACTGAAGAAGATGCCGGTAAGCGGCGCCCTTTTTGACATGGTAAAGCTAAATGACGTCAGCAAGGAAATGATTGCCAGGATGTCTGTAGAGGAGTGCTATGATCTGATAAAGGAATGGGCGGCTTCATATAATAGAGACATATATGATTTTTGCACGAGTGACAAAGAGGGCTTCATGAAGACTATAAGCCTATGGAAGATGTCGGGCAAGAAGGTGCGCAAGGACGTCGGCAAATGGTCAGACCTGCAGGAAATGTTCGGCTATCTGTATAGCAGGGAGGATGAGCTGGAGCTCGATTATGAGCTCGATGACAGCTATGCAAGCTCGGATGTCACAGAGGTCATAAATGCTTACAGGAAGGATCTGTTCCTGGACAGCGACGACTGGTTCGGACAGATGAAGGTGCTAGGCGAGGCGCTCGGCTACTGCCCGAATGTCAAGGAGTACAGGCAGCACCCGGATGATTACAAGGGCTCTATCACAGATATATGCACGATAGTACGTGTGGCCGTCACCGGAAAGAAAAATTCTCCGGATCTATGCACCATCATGAATGTACTGGGCGAGGAAAAAACTCGTCAGAGACTCGACAGATTCATAAGCTTTGTGGAGGCGAGATAATGACAAAGAAGGAATACGACGGTTATACCTATATAGACGGCGGCGTCTGCGCGGCAGCAGGCTTTACCGCAAATGGTATAAACTGTGGACTGAATAAGGATAAAGGAAAAAACGATCTGTGCCTGGTATACAGCGACTGCGTGTGTCATACGGCTGCTGTATATACGACCAATAAGGTAAAGGGCGCTCCGATAGTGGTTACCAGGGAGCATCTCGCGCAAACGTGCGGACAGGCGCAGGCAGTAGTAGCAAATTCCAAAAATGCAAATACCTGTAACGCTGATGGCGTCGAGGAGGCTGAGCGTATGTGCAGCCTGGCTGCGGATGCTCTGGGTATCGATGAACAGCTGGTGTTAGTCGCATCCACGGGAGTCATAGGACAGGTGCTTCCGATAGAACCGTTTGAGACTCATATGGCGGAGCTTGTCTCGGGACTTTCCGCCGATGGAAATGACAAGGCAGCAAATGCGATAATGACTACTGATACGGTAGACAAGCAGGTGGCTGTAGAGTTTCATATAGGAGATACCCTGTGTCATCTGGGCGGCATGGCAAAGGGCAGCGGCATGATACATCCAAATATGGCTACAACGCTGAACTTTATAACTACTGATGCGGCGATATCCACCGATATGATGCAGGCTGCGCTGTCAGACATAGTGCAGGTGACCTACAACTGTCTCAGCATAGATGGAGATACATCTACGAACGACATGGTGATTGCTATGGCAAATGGTAAGGCGGGAAATCCTAAGATAAGCACAACCGGCTCCGACTATGAGATATTCAAACAGGCGCTCTATATCGTCATGGAACATATGACGATGATGCTGGCAGCTGACGGCGAGGGCTGCAGCAAGCTGCTTGAATGCACGGTATCGGGAGCGCCTGACCGTGATATGGCGATAACCATCGCCAAAAGTGTTATTGGTTCATCGCTATTTAAGTGTGCGATGTTCGGAGAGGATGCGAACTGGGGTCGTATATTATGTGCTGTGGGATATGCGGACGCCGACTTTGATATAGAAAGGGTCGACGTGGACCTGGCATCTGAATATGGCTGTGTGGCCGTATGCAGAGATGGCGCCGGAGTGGATTTTTCCGAGGAGGAGGCCGAGGATGTCCTGAAATCAGATGAAATCCACATAAATATAGATTTGAAGCAGGGGGATGCAGCCGCCAAGGCATGGGGCTGTGACCTGACCTACGATTATGTAAAAATAAACGGAGACTACCGTTCGTGAGATTAGCTCCCGGGCGATATTGTTTCTGAATATAAGTAAGAAAAGTCCTGTGTACCTGTTTTCTATTCTCCATACCTCGGAGCAAAAAACAGGTATATAGGACTTTTCATTTTCTATCAGAAGCAATATCGTCCGGTAGATGATGTCTGACGTCAGAAGTCGGGGATAACGTGGAAGAAGTTGGGAGAAAATGAAAGAATTTGAAAGAAAATGATTGACAATGATTATTTTTGGTGGTATTCTTTATTCATGATAAAGGAAAAAGTTCGTGTATGAGTAAATCAGGAGAATAAAAATGCTTACAGAAGAAAGATTTTCGTGCATATTGGATAGAATACATGCAAGGGGCAGCGCCACAGTGACAGAGCTGTCACAGATGCTTGGTGTGTCGGAGTCTACAGTCAGGAGAGATCTGAGCACGCTGGACGATATGGGAAGACTGAACAAGGTGCACGGCGGCGCGTGCAGACTGACAGAGGAGCCTGTGACCAGTGAGCCTTCCGTGATGGAAAAGGAGACTATCTGCGTCGAGGAAAAGAAGACGATAGGCAGATATGCAGCCACGATGATAAATGATGATGATTTTGTATTTATTGATGCGGGCACGACCACCAGATGGATGATCGAATATATAGAGCATACCAAGGCGACATTTGTCACAAACGGCATCATGCAGGCGAAGCTTCTGGCAGCCAAAAATCTGCATACCTATATGATAGGAGGATTTATAAAGCCTGTGACGGAGGCAGTCATAGGAGCAGAGGGCGTAAATGCTTTGAGCCGATATAATTTTACCAAGAGCTTTATAGGGACTAACGGCATCCATATAGAGGCGGGATTTACCACGGTTGATGTCGAGGAGGCCAGGATAAAGAGCGAGGCGATAAGCCGCTCATATGCAAATATCGTGCTGGCGGACCATACCAAATTTGACCAGATTTCCGCGATAACATTTGCACCGATAGAAAAGGTATGCATCATAACAGATGCTGCGGTAAAAGATAAATATAAAGAAGCGACCATTATTAAGGAGGTTATGTAGGATGATTTACACAGTAACGTTCAATCCGGCGATAGACTATGTGATTCACATGGATACTCTGAAGCTGGGTCTGGTAAACAGAAGCAGGAGAGAGTCAGTGTTTTATGGCGGAAAAGGCATAAATGTTTCTACTGTACTGAATAATCTCGATATCCCCTCGGTAGCGCTAGGCTTTGTGGCGGGATTTACAGGAGAGGAAATCGAAAAGGGAGTGAACGCGTCGGGGATTACTACGGACTTTATCCATCTAAAGGCAGGCATCAGCCGGATAAATGTAAAAATCAAAGCGGATGAGGAGACGGAGATAAACGGGCAGGGTCCTGTGATAGATGATGAGGAAATCGAGGAGCTCTTCCTAAAGCTTGACCGGATAGAGGACGGAGACGTGCTGGTGCTCGCAGGGGCTATACCATCATCACTTCCGCCTGATATGTATGAAAGGATAATGGAGAGACTCCAGGAAAAGGACATCGAGATTATCGTAGACGCAACAAATAATCTGCTAAAAAATGTTTTGAAGTACCATCCGTTTCTTATAAAACCAAATAATCACGAGCTGGGCGAGATGTTTGGAATAGAGCTTCGTACGGACGATGAGATAATAAGTCACGCAGAAAAGCTGCAGGAGATGGGCGCAAGGAATGTGCTGGTGTCCATGGCGGGAGACGGTGCGATACTTATTACCGAGACTCATGAGATATATAAAATCGGAGTACCTGCAGGCAAGGTGGTAAATTCTACCGGTGCCGGAGACTCCATGGTAGCAGGCTTTATAGCCGGATATTTTAAGGATCATAATTACCTTGACGCTTTGAAATATGGTACAGCCACAGGAAGTGCGACAGCATTTTCGGAGGGACTCGCCGAAGCCGATAAGGTAAAAGAATTATTAAAAGTTATTTAAGGAGGACGCCAGTATGAGAATTACGGAATTGCTCAAAAAAGAAGGAATCGCCCTCGGTGTGAAGGTGGATTCCAAGGATGCAGCCATCGACTATATGGTTGGACTGCACGAAAAGTCAGGAAACATCACTGACAGGAAGAAGTTTAAGGAGGGTATCCTTAAGAGAGAATCGGAGGGTTCGACGGCCATCGGAGAAGGCATTGCTATCCCTCACACCAAAAACAGCGCTGTAAAACAGCCCGGACTCGTGGCTATGACAGTGCCGGACGGAGTAGACTATGACGCGCTTGACGGACAGCCGTCCAACCTGTTCTTTATGATTGCCGCACCTGAAAAGGGCGGAGATGTACATCTGGAGGTCCTGTCCAGACTCAGCATGCTGCTGATGGATGAGGACTTCAGGGCAGAGCTTTTAGGCGCAAAGGATAAGGATGCGTTTTTGAAGGTTTGTGACAAGTATGAGGATGCAAAGTTCGGCGAAGAGGTAAAGGAGACCAAGGCTCCGGCAAAAACGGAACACCTGGTGCTTGCAGTTACGGCATGCCCTACAGGTATCGCTCATACATTTATGGCAGCAGAAGCCCTGGAAAAAGAGGGCGAAAAGATGGGCTACAGGGTAAAGGCTGAAACAAACGGCTCAGGCGGTGTAAAAAATGCACTTACCGCAGAAGAGATAGCAGATTGTGACGGCATCATCATTGCAGCAGATAAAAATGTAGAAACAGCCAGATTTGACGGAAAACCGGTGCTCTTTACAAAGGTGGCAGACGGTATCCATAAGCCTGGCGAGCTGATAAAGAAGATAGTAGACGGAGATGTACCTGTATATCATGAGGAAGGCGGAAAGAAGGAGGAGCCTGAAGCTGGCGGCAGCGTTGGAAGTCAGATCTACAAGCATCTGATGAATGGTGTATCACATATGCTTCCATTCGTTATCGGCGGCGGTATCCTTACAGCTCTGGCATTCCTTATAGACACGATATGTGGATATGGTGCCACAGGCGGTGGAAACTTTGGTTCATGTACACCTCTGGCAGCATTTTTCAAATATGCAGGTGGTCTGGCGATGGGACTCATGGTTCCGATACTGGCAGGATATATCGCATACTCGATAGCTGACAGGCCGGGTCTTGCAGTAGGTATCCTGGGCGGACTCCTTGCTTCATCAGGAAATGCCAGCGCGCTGGACTATGTATGGGGCAGCGATACGTTCTCAGGCTTTAATAAGTTCCTGGTAAATTTCGGATTTACAAATGCTGATTCGGGAAATACCGTATCAGGCTTCCTGGGCGGTATAGTAGCAGGTTTCCTTGCAGGATATATAGTCTTATTGCTGAAGAAGCTGTGTGCCAAATTCCCACAGTCACTCGAAGGCATCAAGCCTACACTTATCTATCCTGTAGTAGGTATGTTTGTGGTTTCAGTATTGATGATATTTATCTTCAATCCGCTGATTGGTCTGGTAAATACAGGACTTAGTGATATGCTTTCAGCTCTCGCTGACAAGAATCTTCTGGTTCCGCTCGGCATCATACTCGGTGCGATGATGGCTATCGATATGGGCGGTCCTATCAACAAGGCAGCTTATGTATATGGTACAACTGTGCTGAGTCTGGCAGCAGATATGATAGCAAATGGCGCATCTCAGAGTGATTCGGCTGTAACAGCATGCTATATATCTATGGCAGCAATCATGGCAGGTGGTATGGTTCCACCAGTAGGTATCGCACTGGCCTGCATACTCTTCCCAAAGAAGTTTACGAAGGCTGAGCGTGGCTCGACTGTATCAAATATCGTAATGGGCTGTGGATTTATCACAGAGGGTGCTATCCCATTTGCGGCAGCTGATCCGCTTCATGTAATCCCATGTACACTGGTAGGTGCCGGTGTGGCAGGAGGACTTTCGGCAGCATTTAACTGTACACTTATGGCACCTCACGGCGGCGTATTTGTTATAGCAACCATCGGTCATCCGTTGTTATATATCCTGGCATGGCTGATAGGCTCGGCAGTTACATGTATTATGCTCGGACTTATAAAAAGGCCGGCTGTGGAATAGGATAAATCAGATAGAAGAACGAGAAGAAGGAGTTTTTAAAGATGGTTACAAAGACAGTAAAAATAGTAAACGAGCAGGGACTTCATATGAGACCTGCAGGAGTATTTGCAAAGGAAATGACGAAGTTCACGTCAGATGTAAAGCTTGATGTGGCAGGAAAAGCAGTAAACGGAAAAAGCGTAATGCATATAATTGCGGCATGCATCAAATGCGGCACAGAGCTTACAGTAGAGTGTTCGGGAGATGATGAAGAGGCCGCACTCGCAAAGGCTGTAGAGCTGATAGAATCCGGATTCAATGAGTAGTCCGTATTCCAGATGCCGCATCCTGAAAGGAGAATGCAAATGTATAATGGTATAGGAGGTTCCGCAGGCTACGGAGTCGGCAAGATTGTTGTAATCGACGACAGCCTTCCCGCATATGAAAATATACAGATAACCGACATGGAAGCTGAGGTCGCAAGATTTGAGGCGGCAGTAGAGGCATTTAATGAAAAGACACAGTCTATGGCGGATGTCATGAAGGAGCGCGTCGGCGAGCATAATGCAGAGATTTTGGAGGGACACATCATCATGCTGTCAGATCCGTTCATGCAGGATGAGATAAAAGGCCTGATAAATCAGGGACAGTGCGCTGAGGCGGCAGTAGATGCCGTATGTGATATGTTTGTCGCCATGTTTTCACAGGTCGATGATGAGCTGACGAAGCAGAGAGCCACAGACGTAGGAGATATCAGGGCACGCCTGCTAAAGATACTTACCGGGACACCTGATATAAATATAAGCGACGTACCGGCCGGAACGATTATCGTGGCAAAGGATCTGACTCCGTCCATGACTGCCGGTATCGTAAAGGAAAACGTAGAAGGCATCATAACCGAGACAGGCGGAAAAACCTCGCACTCAGCTATACTTGCGAGAGCGCTCGAGGTACCTGCCGTGCTTAGTGTAGACCATATCGTATCGCAGGTTCGTACCGGCATGATGGCGGCCATCGACGGCACGGAGGGTATATGTATCATAGAGCCTGACGTAGATGTGATATTGGAATATACAAAAAAGAAATCCGCCTACATGCAAAAGAAGGCAGCGCTAAAGAAATACGCAGGCAAAGAGACCGTAACTGCTGATGGCGACAGGGTAAAGCTCTTTGGCAATATCGGAAATCCGCAGGATGCTGAAAAGGTGCTTGCCGGTGACGGCGAGGGCATAGGACTTTTCAGGACTGAATTTCTCTTTATGGGTACAGACACGATGCCTGATGAGGAGCAGCAGTTTGAGGCATACAAACAGGCAGCAGAGATCATGAAGGGCAAAGAGGTCATCATCCGTACGCTTGACGTAGGAGGCGATAAGGATATCCCTTATCTGGGACTGACCAGAGAGGATAATCCGTTCCTCGGTTTCCGTGCGGTAAGATACTGCCTGGCAAATGAGGATATGTACCGCATACAGCTTAAGGCTCTGCTTCGTGCCAGTGCTTATGGAGATATCAAGATTATGGTTCCGTTGGTAACCTGCGTCGATGAAATAGTCGGTGTGAGAAGACTTGTGACAGAGCTGATGGCGGAGCTCGATAAAGAGGCTATCCCTTATAATAAGGACATAGAAATCGGTGCGATGATAGAGACGCCTGCCGCCTCACTTATCGCAGATTTACTCGCAAAGGAAGCAGATTTCTTTAGTATAGGCACTAACGACCTGACACAGTATACCATGGCGGTAGACAGAGGAAATGCAAAGGTTGCATATCTGTATTCCGCATATAACCCGGCTGTCATCCGTTCGATAAAAAATATCATAGAGGCCGGAAACAGAGCAGGCATCATGGTAGGCATGTGCGGAGAGGCAGCAGCTGACCCGCTACTTATACCGCTGCTCATATCCTTTGGACTCGGCGAATACAGCGTGAGCGCAAATGCAGTCCTTGAAACAAGGAGCGTTATTGCATCATGGACGAAGGCGGAAGCGGACGCGCTCGCAGAAAAGGTAATGCAGGCTGCCACCGAGAATGAAGTGAAGGAAATACTAAAATCTGCGAAAAAATAGCATAAATATAAAAGTCAAGATGTAATAATTAATAAAACGAATGGCTTCCAGTCGGACATTATTAACAAAATTGTTTTTTTATTAAAAAAAAGGTAACATCTTTCGACATATTTTGTGTTATTATATTTATAGGGCAAACGAAGAGCCGTTTCCTGCCCGGGACGCGGTTCTTCTTTTTTCTCAGGAAATAAAGGAATTGGCAGAGAAGAATGGATAAGGAAAAACAGACATCCGGCGCGCAGCCGGAACAGAAAAAACCAATAGATATCCTGATAGATATGGGCAAAAAGGCAGGCAACGTTGTTACTGCAAAGGATGTCATCAGTGTATTTGGCAGGGAACCACTGGATGCTGAGCTCGAAGAGCTGATGGCCACACTCGGAAGAAACGGTATCGAGCTGCAGGTTATAGATGATGCAAATACTTATACGGATGCGCTCGATGGTGATAGCGAGATAGACATATCGGAGCCAAATGTAGAGGACTCCGTAAAGATTTATCTGAAGGATATAGGCAGATATAAGCTGCTTACCATGGAAGAGGAGCAGGAGCTTGCCATGAGGATGGAGCAGGGCGATAGAAGGGCCCGTGAGGACATGATAAATGCGAACCTCAGACTGGTGGTAAGTATAGCAAAGAGATATGCCAGGGGAAATGGTATGTCGCTCCTTGATCTGATACAGGAGGGGAATGCCGGCTTGATAAAGGCCGTAGAAAAATTTGATTATCATAAGGGATATAAATTTTCCACATATGCTACATGGTGGATCAGACAGTCCATTACCAGAGCCATCGCGGATCAATCCAGGACCATCAGGATACCAGTTCATATGCGTGAGGTAATGAACAGTGTAAACAAGGACATAAAGAGATTTCAGCAGCAGCACGGCAGGGAGCCTACTATACAGGAGATGGCTGAGATACGAAATCTTCCGGAGAAGAAGATGGAGGAGATCATGCAGCTTTTTTCTGATTCCGTGTCACTTGATGCGCCTATCGGCGAGGAAAAGGACAGCACCAGAGGAGATTTTATCTCTGATGAGAAGCTTACGGAGCAGTTCGACCATACGGAGAAACAACTGATGGCTGAGGAACTGAGAGAGATTTTGTCTACCCTCACTGACAGAGAGCAGCAGGTCATAAGGATGAGATTTGGATTTGACGGCGGCAGGGAATACACACTCGAGGAAGTGGGCAAGGTATTTAATGTAACCAGAGAGAGAATCCGCCAGATAGAGGCAAAAACCTTACGAAAGCTTAAAACAAAGAAGGACGTAAAAAACCTTCATGCCTACATAGATTAAAAGAATTACATGCATATATAAACCAGACATATGAAAATAACTTATAGATATAAGAAAGGAGAGGCATTATGTTTGAGAATGAAAAAGTAACACATGTAAAGTTTGGACCGGGGAATGTAGTGAATTGTGATGGTGTGCATATCAAAATCGTATTTAATGCGGACAGCACAGAAAAGACCTTTCCTTATCCTGCGGTATTTGAGAAGTTTCTGAAATTTGAAAATGACGATGCTCAGCAACAGGCAGATAATGGCATCAAGACAGCCAAAGAGGAGGCTGCACGTATCAATAATGTGAAGCGGCTGCTGTATCTCGAAGCTGAAAAGCGCAGGAAGAATGATAAGCTTGCCAAAGCAAAAAAGAAATGATACAATCAAATCACTTTATTATTTTGAGAAGTTTTATCTGCTATATGCGGTAATGACTTCTCAAAAAAAATGTTACGAAGAGAAAGGATGGATATCGACGTGTATAAGATAACCAAAACAGAGAGGCTGACCGACACTATTTACCTCATGGACGTAGAGGCACCACGTGTCGCAAAGAGATGTATGCCGGGACAGTTTGTTATCGTAAGAGCTTCCGAGGACGGCGAGAGAATACCGCTTACCATATGTGATTATGACAGAGCGGCAGGAACGATTACGATCGTATTTCAGGTCGTTGGAGCGGCAACAGAGATGATGAAGGAGCTCATGACAGGAGACGAGTTTGCGGATTTTGTAGGTCCGCTTGGACGTGCTTCAGAGCTTACCGAGATGCCGGCTGACGAGCTGAAGCAGAAAAAGATATTATTTGTAGCAGGAGGCGTTGGAACAGCTCCTGTGTACCCACAGGTAAAATGGCTGAAGGAACAGGGCGTGGATGCTGATGTCATAATCGGCGGCAGAAACAAGTCGCTCATTATTCTGGAGGACCAGATGAAGGAGATAGCAGGAAACCTCTACATAACGACAGATGATGGCTCATATGGCAGCAAGGGTGTCGTGACAAATGAAGTTCAGAAGCTGTATGACGCGGGCAACAAATACGACGTTTGTGTAGCTATAGGACCTATGATAATGATGAAGTTTACCTGCCTTCTGACGAAGGAGCTTGGTATACCTACCATTGTCAGCCTGAATCCTATCATGGTCGACGGTACCGGTATGTGTGGCGCTTGCAGGGTTACAGTAGATGGCGAGGTAAAATTTGCCTGTGTAGATGGACCGGAATTTGACGGACACAAGGTAAATTTTGATGAAGCAATGAAACGTCAGCAGATATATAAGACAGCCGAGGGCAGAGCATATCTGGCTGCAAAAGAGGGAGCTACTCATCATGGTGGCTGCGGAAACTGCGGAGGTGACAAGTGATGGAGGTTAATGTTTTAACAAAGGTACCTGTAAGAGAGCAGGAGCCGGAGGCTCGTGCCAAAAACTTCGAGGAGGTCTGCTACGGTTATAATGCCGAAGAGGCTATGGCTGAGGCTTCGAGATGTATCGGTTGCAAGAATGCGCAATGTATCAAGGGATGTCCTGTAGCTATAGACATTCCGACTTTTATAGATCATGTAAAGAAGGGCGAATTTGCGGAGGCCTTCCAGGTTATCTCCAAATCGTCAGCACTGCCTGCCGTATGCGGTCGTGTATGTCCGCAGGAGTCACAATGTGAAGGAAAATGCATCAGAGGCATCAAGGGAGACCCTGTTTCCATAGGCAAGCTGGAGAGATTTGTCGCTGACTGGGCGAGAGAAAACGGCATCAAGCCGGAGCCTGCGGCCACAAAGAACGGACACAAGGTTGCAGTCATAGGCTCAGGTCCTTCGGGACTTACCTGTGCCGGAGACCTGGCAAAGATGGGCTATGATGTGACTATATTTGAGGCACTGCATGAACCGGGCGGAGTATTGGTATATGGTATTCCTGAGTTCCGTCTGCCAAAGGAAGCGGTCGTAAAGAAGGAAATAGAAAATGTCAAGGCACTTGGCGTAAAGATAGAGACAAATGTCGTAGTAGGCAAATCTGTTACGATAGATTCACTGGTAGAGGATGAAGGCTTTGAAGCGGTATTTATAGGTTCCGGCGCAGGACTTCCAAAGTTCATGGGCATACCGGGAGAGAATGCAAATGGCGTATTTTCTGCGAATGAGTATCTGACCAGAAGCAACCTGATGAAGGCATTTGATGAAAACTCAACGACACCTATCATGAGATGCAAAAAGGCAGCTGTAGTCGGCGGCGGAAACGTTGCCATGGATGCAGCACGTACAGCACTCAGACTTGGAGCAGAAACTCATATCGTTTACAGACGTTCAGAGGAAGAGCTCCCTGCCAGAGTGGAAGAGGTGCATCATGCAAAGGAAGAGGGCGTTATCTTTGACCTCCTCACAAATCCTACAGAGATACTTGTCGATGAAAATGGCTGGGTCAAGGGCATGAAGGTCGTAAAGATGGAGCTTGGCGAGCCGGATGCTTCAGGCAGAAGAAGACCGGTGGTTATACCTGATTCGGAGTATACCATCGAATGTGACGCGGTCATCATGTCTCTCGGTACATCTCCAAATCCGCTTATTTCTTCCACTACAGAAGGTCTTGAGACAAATAAGTGGAAGTGTATAGTGGCTGAGGAAGATAACGGACAGACTACAAAGGATGGTGTCTATGCAGGCGGAGACGCCGTAACAGGCGCAGCTACAGTCATCCTTGCCATGGGTGCAGGAAAGGCTGGAGCAAAGGGCATAGATGAGTATATAAAAGGTAAAGAGGCTTAATCCGATATGGAAAAGAAAGAACTGGTATATTATGTTTTGGATGACGTGGACAGACAGATACTAAAGCTCCTGCAGGAAAATGCCAGGATGTCTCTAAAGGATATCGCGGCTGAGGTGGACATGTCCCCTACGGCTGTCGGTACGAGAATAGACAGGATGCTGGAAGGAAACGTGTTAGAGGGCTTTACTACCAGGATTAACCCTGAAGCCATGGGACATTATATCAAGGCTTTTATAAACCTTGAGCTGTCTCCGGAGCAGAAGGAGGAATTTTATCCATATATAGACAGCGTGTTAAATGTCGTGGAATGCAACTGCGTTACGGGAGATTTTTCGATGATGATTGAGGTGCGTTTCAGAACAACGGCGGAGCTTGATCATTTTATAGGAGAGCTGCAGCAGTTTGGAAAGACGAGGACCCAGATAGTATTTTCCACATGTGTCAAGCACAGATGCAGATACTGGAGGGTCGATGACGATGCTGCAGAGTCATAAAATGACTTAAAAAACGCAAGAATAACGTCGCCTGAGCGAAGGAAACATAAGCCAAATGAAAAAAAACTTGAAAAAACTAAGTTTACACTTTACTTTATAAAGCGGGTGTATTATACTAAATAAGGTATTTCCGATGGGGAAATAACTATATAAATGCTATAATTAGGAGGAATTAAAAAATGTCATATGTTGATGAAGTACTTGAGATAGTACAGAAGAAAAATGCTGACCAGCCGGAATTTTTGCAGGCAGTAACAGAGGTCCTTGAATCTTTAAGACCATGTATAGATGCAAATGAGGAGCTCTACAGAAAGAATGCTATTCTTGAGAGAATCACAGAGCCTGACAGACAGATAATGTTCAGAGTACCATGGGTAGATGATAACGGACAGGTACAGGTAAACAGAGGCTTCAGAGTACAGTTTAACAACGCTATCGGACCATACAAGGGAGGTCTCAGACTTCATCCTTCAGTAAATCTCGGTATTATCAAGTTCCTGGGCTTCGAGCAGATTTTCAAGAACTCACTTACTACACTTCCTATCGGCGGTGCAAAGGGTGGTTCAGATTTTGATCCAAAGGGCAAGTCAGACAGAGAGATCATGGCATTTTGCCAGAGCTTTATGACAGAGCTTTACAAATATATCGGAGCAGATGTTGATGTTCCTGCAGGAGATATAGGAACAGGCGGAAGAGAGATCGGCTTCATGTTCGGACAGTACAAGAAGATCCGTGGAACCTTCGAGGGCGTCCTTACAGGAAAGGGACTTACATATGGTGGTTCTCTTGCTCGTACAGAGGCTACAGGTTATGGTTTATTATACCTGACAAATGCCCTGCTCAAGGATCACGACATAGATATCGCAGGCAAGACATGTATCGTATCAGGTGCAGGAAATGTAGCTATATATGCTATCCAGAAGGCTCATCAGCTGGGTGCTAAGTGTGTTACATGCTCAGATTCTACAGGCTGGATTTATGATCCGGAGGGCATCGACGTTGAGCTGCTCAAGGAAGTAAAAGAGGTAAAGAGAGCACGTTTGACAGAGTATGCAGCAGCAAGACCATCAGCTGAGTATCATGAGAAGAAGAACGGCGAGCATGGCGTGTGGTCAGTTAAGGGCGATATCGCTCTTCCATGTGCTACACAAAACGAGCTGGATCTGGATGATGCAAAGCAGTTAGTTGCAAATGGCGTTATATCTGTAACAGAGGGTGCAAACATGCCTACTACACTTGAGGCTACAAAGTATCTCCAGGAGAATGGCGTACTCTTCGTAGGCGGCAAGGCTGCAAATGCAGGCGGTGTTGCTACATCAGCTCTTGAGATGAGCCAGAACTCAGAGAGACTTTCATGGTCATTTGCTGAGGTAGATGGCAAGCTTCAGAACATCATGGAGACCATCTATGACAATATCAGCGATGCTGCAAAGAGATATGGCGTAGAAGGCGACTATGTTGCAGGCGCAAATATCGCAGGCTTTGAGAAGGTTGTCGAGGCAATGCTCGCTCAGGGCGTTTGCTAAATGACCGTTTAAACATCATAGAAAATGGCGAAAACCTTGGAAATTCAGCGTTTCCAAGGTTTTCTTATTTAAGAAAATTTTTACTTGATTTTTTGGACGGTATGAGATATCCTAGTAGAGGTCGCATCGGGGCGTGGCTCAGTTTGGTAGAGCGCTTGGTTCGGGACTAAGAGGTCGTGGGTTCAAATCCCGTCGCCCCGATTTGTACATTATGATGAAGACACCAACATTTAAGATGAATGTTGGTGTCTTTCTCATATATGCAGAGATATATGAAAATAATGTCAGGAGAATAGTGTATATGAAATCAGATAAAGAAGAAAAAATGAGATTGAAGAAGGAGCGCAGAGCGGAGTATAGAAGGCTAAACGCACCGCCTGAGCTGTCGCTGCTCGAGGAGATAGGAAATGCCATAACACATGGTGTAGGCGCAGCACTTTCCATAGTAGGATTTATATTGCTGCTCTTCAAATCCGATACAGGATTGAAGCTGATGGCTTCGTGCTTTTATGGCATCAGTCTGATTATATTATTTTTGATGAGCTGCCTGTATCATTCATATAAGAGAGGCTCGGGAGTCAAAAGATTATGGAGGCGCTTTGATTACAGCTCCATCTATCTGCTGATAGGAGGAACATTTGCACCGCTTTATCTGGTATATTGGGGAAACACACTGGGGATAGTCCTGTTCCTCGTGCAGTGGGCGCTTATAATCGCTGGCATTACTATTATCAGCGTATTCGGTCCCGGAAGATTCCGTCCGATACATTATACATTATATTTTGTAATAGGATGGAGCGGGATAATGTTTATCCCAGACTGGATAAAAAATAACATAAGTCTGATGGTTATGATATTGCTCGGCGGCATATTATATACAGTAGGGATGATTCCATTTCTGGCAAAGAAAAAAGGCGCTCATTTCATATGGCATATATTTGTGCTGGCAGGGGCGGCTATTCACTGGCTGGCGATTTATACACTGGTTTATTAAAAAATCAAATATGGGGGATTTGGATGAGTGAGAGGTTATTGATGCTTGGCGCATTTTTGGTGGCAGTATTTGCCATACCATATATAACGACCATGCTGGTAAGCGGACGGGCAGAGACAGAGACTGAAGCCATAAGCATACCGGGGACGGATAAACGTGTATGCATATATAAGGATGGCGAATATCAGATTATAGATGCAGAGGAATATATAGTTTATGCCCTGGCGGGCTGCGTGGATACGGAGTGGCCTGATGAAATGTATTGCGTCATGGCAGTGATTACGAGGACATCTGTGTACTATCAGATGGAGCAGACTGCAGGAGATGGAGATGGAAATCTGATAGAAGAGGGAAGTCTCGAGGAGGAGAGATATACCGAGGACGAATTGGCTGAAATGTATGCGGACGACTATGATGAGATAATGAGGCGCGTGAGCACGGCGGTGGCTGATACCTCCGGGCAGGTGATTATGTATCAGGGGAGTCCGATAATGCCCGTGTATCATGAGATAAGTATAGGAAATACGGTAAGCGCATCAGAATGCTATGATGTAGACCTGCCATATCTGCAGTCGGTGGATTCTGCCTGTGATGTGGAGGCTCCGGGATTTTCTGACAGCGAGGTCTATAGCGGTGAACGACTGGAAAGATTATTTGCGGATGCAGACATGGCGTATGACTATCCGGATGACATCATCGAGATAGTGGAGTCGACAGCATCCGGCTTTGTGAAATGGGTAAATGTCTGCGGTCATAAGGTTTCCGGTTATCGTTTTGCCGAGACGCTTACATTACAGTCGCAAAATTTTTATATAGAAGAAAATCAGGACAATACATATACCATCATTTCCATAGGAAAGGGTTCTTCCGTAGGCCTTTCTCTCTACGGTGCCTGTTACATGGCGGCAAATGGCAGTACATATCTGGACATCCTGACTACATATTATACGGACGTCACCATAGATAAAGAATAAGAAAAATATAAAAAAATTTGTATAACCTCATAAGTATCAGGGCATGATAGAAATAAGATTTGAGATATTTATGAGGTGAATAGCATGAGAAAATTTTTTGCGACAATAAGGAAAAACATATTTTATATTTCACTTGTTGCGGGACTTTTTGTCCTGGTCGGACTGGTAGCTTTATATAATATAAAAACCAGTGACGATGGCGAAATCAATATGATAACGACTACCGAGGCGGCGCCTGAGGAAAATATGCTGACGACCAGCGGCAGCGGCGATAAGGCGGAAGCGGCTACAGAGGCGGCGACCGGAACAGCTGATGCTTCGGCAAAGAAGCAGACTGAAGGCACAGAGAAGACCACAGAGGATGTGGAAGCAGAAGAAACCCTAAGTGATGGCGCAGAGTCTGATAAACAGGTGCTAAATTATGATGGCACAGAGAGCATTACCTGGCCGATATCCGGAAATGTTATCATACCATACAGCATGGACAGGACGGTTTACTTTGCTACGCTAAAGGAGTATAAATGCAACCCAGGTATGATGATCGAGGCGATGGCAGGCGACGAGGTAGTGGCTGCATATGAAGCTGAGGTAACTGCGGTATCAACCAGCGCAGAATTTGGAAATACGCTTACACTTTCCCTGGGAAATGGGTATGAGATAACCTACGGACAGCTCGAGGATATCGATGTGGCTGTAGGAGATATCGTGGAAGCAGGACAGGTGGTAGCGACAGTTGCAGAGCCTACGAAATATTATAGTGAAGAGGGAACACATCTTTATTTTGCCATCACAAAGGATGGAAGTCCCGTAGACCCGCTTCTTTTGACAGAATAAAAAAAGTAGATGGAGAGTATCCATCTACTTTATTTCTTTGCGATTAAATACGATGACCGATATTGGGACAAATACGATAAGCATCACAGCCGTGATAATCAGGCTGCGTGATATGAGGTCCGATGTGAGTTCAAAGCCGGCATAGGATATCCTCTGCAGACAGACCGTCGGCATATAGTTATATAGCTTTATGACGGTTTCGTTATCTGGAAACAGAGCATATAGCAGCATAAATCCATTTGGCAGGAGAGCTACCAGAACGGCATATATCCCACACCACAGCAGATCCGTCGAAAAGAACATGCAAAGTGAGGAGGCCATCGCCTGCCCTGCAAATATGAGCGGCATCATCAGCAGAAATCTGGTCATAAAGGTGGCATAAACATCTGAGGTAAGACTTCCGTCGCCTTTGAACATCAGATAATTTGACAGGACATATACTCCCGTGATTACAACGGTGCCTATGATCAGTATCAAAAAATTGATAATGCATTTTCCTGAAAATATAACGTTCCTGTTGGTGCCGAAGGATATAGTATTTTTCATTGTATTATTACGCCATTCGCCGGAAAATCCGATATCGGTGGTAAAAATCATCATGTACCAGATGATGCTTGCCATCATATAGAGACCGGCATAGAGCATATCCTGACCGGTTATCTCGTAGCCGCCCAGATTCAGAGCCTTCTGTCCATAGTATACTGCCCCATTTATAATGATTGCGAGCACAACGCCCAGGATGAGCAGGACGTACGGATAGGCTCTGTGTGTGATTTTATATAGTTCACTTTTTAGAAAATCAGCCAATTTCGTGTCCCTCCTTTTCTACCAGATCGATGAAATAGTCCTCCAGTGTGGTTCTGGTAATCTCGAGCGAGTATAAATCAAGTCCTTCTTCTACTATGAGACGACTGATTTTTTCTGTCGCGGGATGAGCGCTCGGGTTATCTTCATTTATTATAACTGCCTGGCAGGTCTCATCATTTACTGCGGACATTTTGAGACGCTCGTTAATCAGCGCGGCAGCCCTTTCATTATCGCTTGTTTTGACCGTGCAGTAGCAGCTTTCCAGATCGCTTAGCTCAGCGGCAGTCAGCTCCTTAAGTATCCTGCCATGGTCTATAAAGCCGTAGCAGGTAGCCATATTTGCCAGCTCGGACAGGATATGGCTTGAGATGATAATCGTGAGCCCCTGCTCTCGGTTCAGCTTTAGCATAAGCTTTCGCATCTCTACGATGCCTGAAGGGTCCAGACCGTTGATGGGCTCGTCCATGATGAGAAACTCCGGACTGTGCATCATGGCAAGCGCTATGCCAAGACGCTGCTTCATACCAAGGGAAAAGTTTTTGAATTTTTTATTCCTTGCTTCATAGAGTCCGGTGTCTCTTAGTACGCGTTCTACTGCGCCTTTGTCAGAGATGCCTCTTTGGATACGGTAGAACTCCAGATTTCTCTCAGCAGAGAAAAACGGATAAAAGGCCGGGGTTTCGATTATGGCGCCGGTCTTGTGTCTTGCCTTGTTTAGACCTGATGTGGAGCTCTTGCCAAAAAGCTCTATGGTTCCGTAGTCAGGATTGTTCTGACCGGTAAAAAGTCTGAGCAGGGTCGTCTTGCCTGCGCCGTTTTTGCCGACCAGGGCGTAGATTTCTCCTCTCTTTACTGACATATTAATCTTGTCGAGTGCCGCATGGTCACCATATAGCACCTCTACGTCAGATGCCTGTGCGATTATTTCCTCCAAGACATCGTCCCTCCTTATTTATCTAGTATATGATTATCTATGTGCCAATATATATGTTCAAAACGGAAACGCTCTCGCTCTGCATCTCATGTAGCGGTACTAAGATTTTCAGAGCAGTTGATTTTTCATAAATGAAAATCAACTGTTCTGAAAACCTAAGGACCGACATTCGATGATGTTCCTTTTTTGAACATATACATTAGGCACATAGATAAAATTTGCGATTACATACAGTATATAACAAAAAATATATTCAGGCATCTGCAAAATTATAAAATTTATAAAAAGTTGACTTTTATCATGTCGAATAATATACTTAAGGTTAGCAAAAATTTACAGGTAGATGAGCATGAAAAAACGTGCAAGTATTAATCAGGAGAGCGACACATGAAAGGGCATATGCAGTGGCGCATACAAAGTAAAAAAGCGGATTTTGACGAAATATCTGAAAAGTACCACATAGATCCTGTGATTGCGAGAATCATTCGAAACAGGGATATCATCGAGGATGATGAAATAAAAGAATTCCTCTCATGTGATATAAGCAGAGAGCATGATCCCGCACTCATGAAGGATATGGAAAAGGGCTGTAAGATCATGTCAGAGAAGCTCAGAGCGAAAAAAAAGGTGCGTATCATATCGGATTATGACGTGGACGGCGTGATGTCCAATTATATCCTTTATCAGGGTTTGAGGCGTGTATACCGGCATATGCACGGAGCAGATGCGGCAGCTATCGATTATGACATACCGCATAGGATACATGACGGATATGGCTTGAATATCCGACTGACAGATAAGGCATACCAGGACGGCGTAGATACGATAATTACCTGTGATAATGGTATAGCTGCATTTGAAGCGATAGAGCATGCGAAGGAGCTTGCTATGACGGTCATCGTGACAGACCATCACGAGGTGCCTGCAGATATAGATGAAGAGGGACAAAAGACGTACAGGCTGGTTCCGGCGGATGCCGTGATAGACCACAAGAGACCCGACTGTGAGTATCCGTTCAAGGAGCTTTGCGGGGCGGGCGTCGCATACAAATTTATCCGGCTGCTATATAGGATGAATGGGATAGATGAAGATGAGGCGCACGAATTTATCGAATATCTGGGTATCGCGACTGTGTGCGATATCATGAAGCTTTGCGGTGAGAACAGAACCTTCGTAAAGCTGGCGCTGGAGAGGCTCTCGCGCAGTACAAATGCCGGGCTTCGGGCGCTCATAGCAAATAATAATCTGGAGCACAAGCCCATCACTACATATCATCTGGGCTTTATAATAGGCCCGTGTATAAATGCCTGCGGCAGACTCGATGATGCAAAGCTGTCCATGGATTTCCTGCTGGAGAAAAATCAGCATGAGGCATTTAGCAGGGCAGTGACTGTGACAAATATAAATAATGAACGAAAGAGCATGACAAAGGATGGTGCGGACGAAGCAAACCGCCTGATAGAGGAGGGCGGCGAGCCGGATAAGGTCATCGTCATATATGTAAAGGGACTGCATGAAAGCCTGGCAGGGATAGTAGCAGGCCGGATAAAGGAAAAATATTACCGACCGGTGCTTCTGTTTACAGACAGCGAGGACCCCGATACGCTAAAGGGTTCAGGCAGATCTATTGAAGCATATAATATGTTTGATGAGCTGTCAGCATGTGAAGGGCTGTTTGTAAAGCTCGGAGGTCACAAGATGGCGGCGGGCTTTACCATAAAACGCGAAAATCTCGAAAAGCTCCGGGGAACCCTAAATGAGAGATGCAGCCTCACCGAAAAGGATATGACTCAGATGTTGATGATAGACGTACCGATGCCGATGTCCTATGCGGATATGGAGCTGGTCAGACAGATGTCAGTCCTAGAGCCATTTGGCTCGGGGAATAAGCAGCCGGTATTTGCAGAAAAGAATATCCGTATCGAGCGGGCCTATGTCATGGGAAAAAATAAAAATGTGCTAAAGCTTGGCATGAATTCCGGAGGATACCATGTCGAAGGAATATTTTTCGAGCCGGATGACTTCATAGATGATATAAAAGGATGGTTTGGAGCGGCTGAATGTGATAAAATGCTTAGAGGCATGCCAAATGATGTCGTGCTTGATATAGCATATTATCCGGAGATAAACTCCTTCGGAGGAAGGGAGAGCCTGCAGTTCCATATAATTGATTACAGACATACTTTATAAATATTGTATGGCCGTTTTATATATTCAATCGGGCAACGCTCTCGCTCTGCATCTCATGCAGCGGTACTAAGATTTCCATCACAGGTAATATTTCACAAATGAAAATTACCTGTTCTGGGAATCTAAGGACCGGCATTCGATGATGTGCCCTTATTGAATATATAAAACAGCCGTAATATAAATCAGACATACATACTAAAAGAACAGGAGGAAATATATGGCTACAGTAAAGGATTATATAAAAAGCATACCTGACTTCCCAAGTAATGGGATTATATTCAGGGATGTGACGAGCGTCGTAGAAAATCCTGAAGGCCTGGCGCTTGCTATCGACGGCATGGACGATATGTTAAAGGACGTAGATTATGATTTGATAGCGGGAACAGAGTCCAGAGGATTTATATTTGGCGCTCCTTTGGCATATAAAAATCACAAAGGCCTGGTGCTTATAAGGAAGAAGGGAAAGCTGCCGCGCGAAACGATAGAAAAATCCTACGACCTTGAGTACGGAAGCACCACCATAGAGATACATAAGGATGCGATAAAGCCGGGGCAGAAGGTAGTGCTCGTAGATGATTTGGTAGCTACAGGCGGCACCATCGAAGCAGCAGCAAAGCTTGTCGAGGAGCTCGGCGGTCAGGTAGTAAAGATGATATTTCTTATCGAGCTAAATGATCTGAAGGGCAGGGAGAGACTTGCCGGTTATGATGTGGCATCTTTAGTACAATATTAAATAATCCGTAGTGCGAAGAAAAAAGCGGGGCGTATATTATGGAAGAAAAAACGACTGAAATAACAACCAACAAAACAGAAGACAGAGAGATAGAGCTTGTTACACCAAAGGATTTTACTCCGCCTGAGGAATTATATAACCAGCTCATCAGTCATATAAAAACCTACCATCCGTCTACAGATATCTCGATGATAGAAAAAGCATACAGGGTAGCAGCAAAGGCACATGAGGGACAGCTGCGCAAATCCGGAGAACCATATATCATTCACCCGTTATGCGTAGCCATCATACTGGCAGAGCTGGAGCTGGATAAGGAAACCATAGTAGCAGGCATATTGCATGATGTAGTAGAGGATACAATTATGACCTCGGAGGAAATCGCGGCAGAATTTTCAGAGGAGGTAGCCTTTCTGGTAGATGGCGTCACAAAGCTGACACAGCTGAAGATGACATCAGATAAGATAGAGGTGCAGGCGGAAAACCTGCGAAAGATGTTCCTCTCGATGGCAAAGGATATCCGTGTCATATTGATCAAGCTCGCTGACAGACTCCATAACCTGCGGACGCTGCAGTATCAGTCCCCTGCGAAGCAGATAGAAAAAGCACGCGAAACGATGGATATATATGCGCCGATAGCGCACAGACTGGGTATCAGCAAGATAAAGGTCGAGCTGGATGACCTGTCCATGAGCTATCTGATGCCTGACGTATATAATGATTTGAAGGCGCAGATAGATGAGAGGCTTACAGAACGTGAGGCCTATATCAAGCGTATCGTTGCGGATGTAAAAAGGCATATAGATAATGCAAATATAAAGGCTGAAATAGACGGACGTGTGAAGCATTTTTTCAGTATATATAAGAAGATGAAGAACCAGAATAAGACTCTGGATCAGATATATGACATATTTGCAGTAAGGATAAAGGTAGATACAGTCAGAGACTGCTACTCGGCACTCGGCATCATACATGAGATGTATACGCCTATACCGGGGCGCTTCAAGGATTATATAGCCATGCCAAAATCAAATATGTATCAGTCGCTTCATACGACACTTATGGGACCGGAGGGACAGCCGTTTGAGATACAGATAAGAACCTACGAGATGCACAGGACAGCTGAGTATGGTATTGCAGCCCATTGGAAATACAAGGAAAATATCTCCGGCACAGTCATGCAAAAGGAAGAAGAAAAAATGTCATGGCTGAGGCAGATACTCGAGTGGCAGAGAGATACGGACGACAACAAGGAATTTATGAATTTCGTCAAGACGGATCTGGATTTATTTGCTGAGCATGTGTACTGCTTCACACCGGCAGGAGATGTAAAGAATCTCCCGAGCGGTTCGACGACGATAGATTTCGCCTACAGCATCCATACGGCAGTCGGCAACAGGATGGTTGGCGCGCGTATAAATGGCCGTCAGGTGCCTATCGATACAAAGCTGCAAAACGGCGACAGGGTAGAGATAATCACATCACAGAATTCGAATGGACCAAGTCGTGACTGGCTGAATATCGTCAAGAGCACTCAGGCAAAAAATAAGATAAATCAGTGGTTCAAGCAGCAGTTTAAGGAAGAAAACATAAACCGCGGGCGTGAGCTGATACTCGCCTACTGTAAGGCAAAGGGTCTGGAATATGCAAAGCTGAACAAGCAGGAATATCTGGACCGCGTGGTGGCAAAGTATAATTTCCATGATTATGATGCGGTGCTTGCTGCCGTAGGCCATGGCGGACTAAAGGAAGGACAGGTCGTAAACAAGCTGATTGAAGCATATGATGCCGACCACAAGGAGCAGGCATCCGATGATGAGATCGCAGAGGAGATAAATACCAAAAAGACGAACCATATATCAAAGGCTGCGGGTGGTATTGTAGTAAAGGGCGTAGACGATGTGGCGGTCAGATTTTCCAAGTGCTGTTCGCCTGTGCCGGGTGATGAGATTATCGGATTTATCACAAGAGGAAGAGGCATATCGATCCACCGTACAGACTGTGTAAACGTGCTTTCGATGAGCGAGGCTGACAGAGCCCGTATCATAGAGGCAGAGTGGCAGGCTGACGCAGTAACCGAAAACACATATACGACTGAGATAAAGATTTACGCGAATGACAGAAACGGCATATTATTTGATATCACAAAGATACTCAGCGAGGCAAATATAAATGTCAGAAGCGTAAATACGCATACGAGCAAGCAGGGTACGGCGACTATAACGATATCATTTGACATAAAGTCTGTAGAGCAGCTGAACGACATAACAAAGAAGATCAAAAACGTAGAAAGCATCATAGATATAGAAAGGACAGCAGGATAATGGGAAATAAATTAATAGTAATATCTAACAGCCTGGGTGAGCTGGCGACGAACAGCTATATCGTCGGAAATACTCAGACCAGAGAAGCAATCGTTATAGATCCTGCTGACGAGGCGGATTATATAGTAAAGGTGCTCTCTGAATCAAACCTGAAGTGTATCGGGATATTTCTGACTCATGGACATTACGACCATATGGCGGCGCTTGATGCCCTAAAGGATATGACAGGGGCGACGACTCACGCATCGATAGACGAAAAGGAGCTGCTCCTTGACAAACGTGAGAACCTGTCCACGTGGCTGGGCAGACCGCTTTCGGTGTCGGTCGATGAATATCATAAGGATGGAGAGCAGATAGAGATACTCGATTCGGTGATGACATGCATCAGTGTGCCGGGACATACCAGAGGCGGCATGTGCTATTATTTTGAAGAAGCCGGGATATTATTTTCGGGAGATACATTATTTGCCGCGAGCATCGGACGTTCGGATTTTCCTTCGGGAGATGGAAGGACACTTATTACATCCATCAAGGAACGCCTGATGGTGCTGCCGGACGAGACCATCGTATATCCGGGGCACAACAACAGAACCAAGATAGGCAGAGAGAAGAAGCTGAATCCGTTCCTGGGAGATTGATAAGTTAAAGATTATCGGGAGACAGATGAAAAGTGATTTATATAGAACAGAACAGTCAGGCATATAATAACGATTTGAGAGTCATGCTGCTGGCGTTTTATAAGGGCGAGAGGATCGTTGACGCGTATTCACTGGAGAAGAAGCCGGAGCTTAAAATGTCTGTCAGCATGATGCTGAAGGCTGATTTTAAAGAGGATGGTGTAAGCCTATATATATATGACGTGGTGGATGGCAAGCAGGGTGCTCCTGTCGCTATGAGGATGGTTACATGCGACACGGCAGACAGACAGGCATCGAGGAACCCGATAAAGCTCGCGTTATATGACATGCTAAGCAAACGGACGGGAAGAACTCTCAAATGGGGGACACTCACAGGCATCAGACCGGCAAAGATAGCGATGAAGCATATAGAAGAAGGCTATAGTGATGAAGAGATAGTCAGTATATATGAGAGAGATTACAAGACCGACGTGGAGAAGGCGGAGCTCTCGGTGCGCGTGGCGCATAAGGAGCAGGAGCTTTTGACAGGACTTGACTGCGAGCACGGATACTGCCTTTATGTAGGGATTCCATTTTGCCCGAGCAGATGCCTCTATTGCTCATTTACATCCTATCCGATAGACAGATACAGTGCGCGCGTAGATGAATATATAGATGCACTCGAAAAGGAACTGACATTTGTTGCTGACAGATATAAGGACAAGGAGCTGCTCTCCATATATATGGGTGGCGGGACGCCATCGTCCATATCTGAAGGGCAGATAGACAGGATATGCGGCATAATCGCAGACAGATTTGATTTGTCTCATCTGAGGGAGTACACCATAGAGGCGGGCAGACCTGACAGCATCACGGCCGCAAAGCTAGAGGCGATGAAGGCGCATGGTGTAGACAGGATAAGCATCAACCCGCAGACCATGAATGAGAAGACTCTGGAGCTGATAGGTAGAAAGCACACTCCGGAGGATGTGGTGCACGTCATGGGGATGGCGCGTGAGCTCGGCTTTGAAAATATAAATATGGATATCATCGTAGGACTTCCGGGCGAGGATCTTGCCATGACGGAGCATACGATGGAGGCTATCCGCGAGATGGCACCTGACAGCCTGACGGTACATTCGCTGGCTATAAAGAGGGCGGCAGACCTGAATATAAATATGGATATGTATAAGGACAGGATGAACGAATGCGATATAGATGACCAGCTGTCGCTTGTGTCGCGGACTGCGGACCTTATGGGGCTTGCTCCGTATTATCTGTACAGGCAGAAAAATATAGCAGGAAATCTCGAAAACGTGGGCTATGCCACGCCCGGTAAGGAATGCCTCTATAACATCCTCATCATGGAGGAAAAGACTGATATCATAGGGGTCGGCGCAGGCAGCTCCTGTAAGCTTATACGTGGCACGCGTATAGACCGCCTGGAAAATGTCAAAAATGTAGATGAATATATAGACAGGATAGATGAGATGCTGGATAGAAAGAAGGCGCTTGGATGATTGAGGAATATTTTGCAAATGATATGAAAGATGCTATCCGTCATGGGATGTGTGTCAGTCATCTGGCTGCAAGGCTTGCCACAGAGGCGGGCTATGACGAGGGAACAGTACATATGGTGGCGGTCGCTGGCATCATTCATGATATAGGAAAGCTTAAGATTACGCCATACATATATGGCAGGCAGCAGGATACCATGCGGATAGAGGAGATGCGATATATGAGACTCCACTCAAAGCTTGGTGCTGAGGTAGCTGAAAGGGAAGGCTACGATAAGGAGATACAGGACATCATACTCTATCATCATGAAAATTATGACGGCACGGGATATCCCTTTGGACTTCGTGGGGAGGAGATACCCCTCGGAGCGAGGATTATCCGTATATGCGATGTGTTTGTCGCATTGATAAGCGACAGAGCATATCGCGGGGCTTTTGAACCGGAGACGGCGATTACGATGGTTATCGACGAGGTAAGACATTTTGACATGAAGCTGTTTCTGGCGTTCCAGAGACTGATAAATACCAGCGATATCATAAAAGAGCTGTCCGATATATTACATAAGGATATACCGGGGCTGCAGGATGTAGAGCTAATAGAGGTATAAAACATAAATTCAGGAGGACAAAGTAAAATGGCAGAATCAATGATGGGATTGAAGAGAACCCACAGATGTACGGAGGTAAATAATACCATGACCGGCAGCACGGTTACCGTCATGGGCTGGGTAGCAAAAAGCAGGAACAAGGGCGGAATCATATTCGTCGACCTTCGTGACAGAAGCGGAATACTTCAGATAATATTTGAAGAAGGGAAATGTGGCACAGCCGTATTTGAAAAGGCGGCAAAGCTTAAAAGCGAATTTGTCATCGCTGTTACAGGTACCGTAAATATGCGTGAAGGCGCAGTAAATAAAAATCTGGCTACAGGCGATATCGAGATAATCGCAGAGACCTTGAGGATATTATCTGAGTCAGATACACCTCCTTTTCCTATAGAGGAAAACAGCAAGACCAAGGAGGAGCTCAGATTAAAATACAGATATCTCGATCTGAGACGTCCGGACCTGCAGGCAAATCTCATAATGAGAAGTAAGGTTACAGCCATCGCGAGAAGCTTTATGGCTGATGAAGGCTTCCTGGAGATTGAGACGCCTATGCTGTGTAAGTCGACGCCTGAGGGCGCCAGGGATTATCTGGTGCCGAGCCGTGTGCATCCGGGCAGCTTTTACGCGCTGCCGCAGTCACCGCAGATTTATAAGCAGCTGCTTATGTGCTCGGGCTATGACAGATATTTCCAGATAGCCAGATGCTTCAGGGATGAGGATTTGAGAGCGGACAGACAGCCTGAGTTCACTCAGATGGATATGGAGCTTTCATTCGTAGATGTAGATGAGGTAATCGATGTAAATGAGAGACTGCTGGCGCGGATATTTAAGGAAGTGCTGGATGTAGATATAAAGCTTCCTATCGACAGGATGACCTGGCAGGAGGCTATGGACAGATATGGCTCAGATAAACCAGATCTGAGATTTGGCATGGAGCTCCATGATGTCAGCGAGGTGGTACGTAATACGGAATTTGCCGTATTCCAAAATGCTCTGGCAGCAGGCGGCACCGTGCGCGGTATCAATGCGCCGGGGCAGGGAGCTATGCCTAGGAAGAAGATAGACAAGCTGGTGGACTTCGCAAAGACATATGGAGCGAAGGGACTCGCATATATAGCCATAGCAGAAGATGGCAGCTACAAGTCTTCATTTGCAAAGTTTTTCTCAGAGGACGAGATGGCGGCGCTTATTTCGGCCATGGATGGAAAGCCGGGTGATTTGCTTTTATTTGCAGCAGACAAAAATAAGATAGTATGGGATACCCTCGGCGCGCTCAGATGTCATCTGGCGGAGCAGATGGAGCTGATAGATCCGGATGTGTTCAGCTTTGTATGGATCACGGAATTTCCGCTCCTCGAGTGGTCGGATGAGCTCGGCAGATATCAGGCTATGCATCATCCGTTTACGATGCCGATGGAGGAGGATCTGGAATTTATAGACAGCGACCCGGGCAGGGTGCGTGCGAAGGCTTATGATATCGTATTAAATGGAACGGAAATCGGTGGCGGCTCAGTTCGTATCCATATGAATGACATACAGGAAAAAATGTTTGAGTGCCTGGGCTTTACTAAGGAGTCGGCATATGAAAGATTTGGTTTCCTGCTGGATGCCTTCAAATATGGCGTTCCGCCTCATGCAGGACTGGCTTACGGTCTTGACCGTCTGGTTATGATCATGGCAAAGCAGGAATCCATAAGAGACGTGATAGCCTTCCCTAAGGTAAAGGACGCATCATGTCTGATGACAGGAGCTCCGGGACTTGTGGATGATATACAGCTTACAGAGCTCGGTATAGATATCACTCCGCAGGATAAAGAAGATAAAGAGGAATAAATGTGACATATAAGGCATAGACTATATACAGGAACAACAGACAGGTTGGGGTATGTATATGAGATATAAGAAATGTTTATGTGTGATACTAATGATGGCAGCTGTGCTCCTTGCAGGCTGCCATTTTTTTTCAGCCTCCGAGGACGGGGAGGAGCTCGCCTATGATATCTGTGATGAAACCATGCTGCCGGATGAACTCGTGGCCGTGATAGATACAAAAAAGGAGACGTCATTTCAATGTACGTACTCGAACAACACATATACATATATCGTCGTATGTGTCGGTACCTATAACCGTGCGGATGTATCTGTAGATGTCGATGAATTGTATCAGGATGATAACGCTATCTATGTAAAGACCGTGCTCAGACAGAACCCGGATGCAGCGGATGTGGAAGCGGATACCGTGTCATTTCCGTATGTCGTGATTCGTATAAGGAGGAGCGATTTGCAGGTCATATTTAAATAAGCGCTCACATAAAATATATCAAAAGCTTTTGCGCGATAAGAGGGAGGGTCAATATGGAATTAATAAAAAATAAATTTGCAACAACTATCACGAAGGCGTCAAAATATACACAGTTTACTATAGATGAGGATTTTAATGTGCCTGAGAAGGACCCTGATATAGAAAAGGTCATAATGAGCTGCGGCAACGTGGTAATAGAAAATACTGAGGTTCTGGAGCATAAGGTTCGGATAATGGGCAGCGTGGTGTTTAAGACACTGTATCAGTCGGAGGATGTGCAGGGGGATATGCCGGAGCTTGCGGCATATGAAAATGAGATATTCTTTGAAGAGGCAATAAATATAGACGGTGTGATGCCCGGCGATAAAACGGAGAATATGATAAATCTGGAGGATTTGTATGTTACCATGATAAATTCACGGAAGATAGAGGTGCGCGGACTGATAGGAGTCAAGGTAACAGTATATAGCAAGGTGTGTGTAGAGGGCGCGACCGGTATCCAAAACGGCGCGGGCATCGAATGCAGGATGGAGCAGATACCATTTACAAATAATGTCGCATCATGCAGGGATATCCTCAAGCTAAAAGAAGACATAGAGCTGCCTGCCGCAAAACCAAATATAGAGCATCTGATATGGGAGCAGGTGTCATTTAGAGGTATCGAGGCAAAGGCTATGGATGGCGAGGTACATATAAAGGGCGAGATGGAGCTCTTTGCGATATATACGGCCGAGGGCGGTGGCACGTCGGTGCAGTATATAAATGCGGTCAGGAGCTTTGAGGGTGATGTGCCGTGCCCGGACAGCTCACTTGGCATGATACTTGATGAATATATAACGCCCGGAAAGGGCAGCGTCATCGTAAAAGCGGACCCCGACGGCGAGGACAGAATCATACAGGTGGAATACGGCCTGAATATTGATATGAAGGTATATGAGGATATGGAGCTCGGCTTTCTGTCAGATATGTTTTCTCCGTCGGCTGAGCTCGAGCTAAAGGAACAGGAGCTGGAGTTTGAAAACCTGCTCCTGAAAAATAACGCACGAGCAAAGGCTTCGGCCAGGGAGAGGATAAAATCCGGTCAGCCGCCGATACTTCAGATAGCAAATGCGACAGGCATAGTGGAGATAGATGACGTCCACTTCTATGAGGATGGTATCGGGATAACAGGAGCGGTAAAGGCGAAGGTGCTGTATATTTCATCTGATGACAATCGCCCACTCATGGAAACTGAGATGGTGGTACCGTTTACATATAAGGCGGAGAGCACTATGTTAAATGAAAATGATATAGTACGCATCGTGCCAAACGTAGCACAGATGACTGCGATGCTAAACGGAAGTGATGAAATCGAGCTAAAGGTCGAGATAAATATGAATATTTCTGTTTTTGCAAGGAAATGCATCCGTGTGATAGAGGATATACAGATACTGCCGCTTGACTGGGACAAAAAAGCGAGAATGCCCGGCATAGTCGGATATATAGTAAGGGATGGGGATACGATATGGAGCATAGCAAAGGAGTGCTATTCGTCCATTGACTCGATAAGAAAAATAAATGACCTTGCTTCAGATAATGTAAAAGCAGGGGATAAGCTGATAGTTGTAAAGAACTAAAGCTATCCCCTGCCGAGGGCTGTCTAGTTGATAAGTTTTCTAAATACCGGTACAATCTGGGCTGCGATAACTGCTTTTACCATATCAAGCGGTATAAATATTATAAATCCGCTGATGAAGGCCTGCTTCCAGCTCAGATCGCCGAGTGCCTTAAGCCATATCATGCCAAATAAATTGACAAATAATGCCATCAAAATCGCGACAATAGTATACCATACGCGGCGATATTTTTTGCCTCGGATCAGACAGCTGATTATGATAACAAATAAAAATGCTATGGTATATCCTGCTGTTGGTCCAATCAGATATCCTACGCCGGCCTTACCTCCTATAAAAACAGGAATGCCGATGGCGCCCATTATCATCCATACTGATACGATAATCAGGCCATCCCATAGTGGGAATACGAGGCTTATGACCATAATAAAAAAGTTTAGCAGCGTTATGCTTGCGATACCTGTAGGTATAACGATATAAGCTGAAACGCTCAGGATGGCTACAAATAATGCCATCATCACCAGTTTCTTTGTACTCATGCGGTTTTTCATTTTATGTCTCTCCTAGGTGTATGTTTTGTGTCTCAGATGATGTATGTTGAAAACGAAATCGCTCCCTTATCATCTTCGACACGATTTAGTATAACCATATCGGCATGAAATGTCAACCTTATTTTGATAAATCTAGGTTGACATTTTACATTTGACGGTCGCAGGGGGGGGAGTGGGTGCAGTTCTTGTGACACGCTGCGTTTTCTACTCGTTGCATGCGCCTATCCACTCAGGCTCCGGCGCAAACTCGCCCTATAGGCTCAAACATGCGCCTCGCGCCTTCGTTGCTAGCCTGCAACTCCTAACGAAATACTCGCTATCGTCACACAGAATCTGCACCCACTCACCCCATGTGACGTCAATTCAATGATGGCGACGTCAAGATTACAAATTACTTGTAAAATTAAGATATAAATGAGATAATGGCAGTGTTGATGAAGATATACAGATGGAGGTGGCAGATATGTTAAAGGTTGGCGTTACAAGACTTGATATTTGTATGGAGGATAAGGAGCTGACGAAATCCAGATGCCTGTCTATTATGGAGGAGGCAGCCGCGGCAGGTGTTGAGCTGCTCGTATTTCCTGAGATGACTCTGGTGGGATTTACCATGCATCCTGAACCGGTGGCAGAGGGCTTTGAAAATGGAAAGATTCCTGAGAGTATTTCATTTTTTATGAGAAATAGCAGAAAATACAACATGGCCGTTGCTTTCGGCTACATCGAAAAATCCATGACAGAGGAAGGCTATATATATGAAAATAAGCTCGCCCTGGTAAAAGGCGATAACTGCGTTATGGATTATGTGAAGCTCCATCCGTTTACATTTGATGGAGAGGACAAGGTGTATAAAAAAGGCAGCAGACTCGCACAGGCAAAGGTAAAGGATGCCCATATCGGCGGATATATATGCTATGATGTCAGGTTCCCTGAGATATTTACGGCTGCCAGAGACAGGTACGATACGATACTGGTTATCGCGAACTGGCCGGAGGAGAGAGCCGCGCAGTGGGAAGCCCTGCTAAAGGCGCGCGCGATAGAAAATCAGGCATATGTGATAGGTGTAAATAGAGTCGGCGAAGGTAATGGCAAAAAATATATACCGGGTTCATATGTATTTGACTATCTGGGGAATGAGATAACAACCGAGATAAGCCCCGTACTCTCCGTGGCGGATATCGACACAAAAAAGGTCGCCGAGCTGCGTGAAAGCTTCCCTCAGAAGTATGACAGAAGAGTCGAATTATATAAAGAACTGTTATAGTTAGTCAAGACTTGTAAAATTTTACATTTTGCGTTACAATGAGGAAGGACTTAAAGGAGGTCAGTTATATGTCAAAGGACGATTGCATTTTCTGCAAGATTGCAAATGGAGAGATTCCATCGGCTACTATTTATGAAGACAGCACTTGCAGAGTGATACTTGATGTGAATCCGGCAAACAGAGGTCATGCACTGATTATACCAAAAGAGCATTATGATGATATATACAGCATGGACGCAGATACAGCTGCCAAGATATTTACGATAGCGACGGTGGTGGCCAAGGCACAGAAGGCGGAGCTTGCACCGGATGGATTAAATATCATCCAGAACAATGGACAGGCTGCCGGACAGACAGTATTTCACTTTCATATGCATCTGGTGCCACGTTACATAAACGATACGGTTTCAGTTACATGGGAGCCGGGACAGTCAGATAACAAAGAGCTTGACGCATTGTCAAAGGCACTTAGAAAGAGAATATAGCAAAAAATGGGACTGCTAAAGGTCCCATTTTTGCATTAATCCAGAGGAGAAATCATATGGAGGAAAAGAAAACACATGGCATAACGTCTAACGTCCTGAAGCTAATCGCGTGCGCGAGCATGCTGTGCGATCACACCGGCTATGTCCTGATGGATGACAACGCTATCATGAGGGCTGTCGGCAGACTGGCTTTTCCGATATTTGTATTTCTGCTCGTAGAGGGCTACCGCTATACGTCAAATGTGAAGCGATATATGCTGAGACTTTTTGCATTTGCACTTATATCGGAGGTTCCATTCGATTTGGCATTTTCGGGAAGAGTCTTTGATATAAAATATCAAAATATATTTTTTACGCTGGCGGCAGGGCTCATCGTCATTCGCCTGTTTGATATGGCAGAAAATGAAGACCAGGTAAAGCAGATATATCTGTATGCTGCTATAGTCGCGATAGCAGTCGCGGCGGAGATATGCGGCTTTGATTATGGCGGCGGCGGGATAATCATCATATCGATATTTTATAAGATAACGCCTGCATATGGTGTGCCATTTGACAGGAGCAGCATGAGAAAAACTGCCAAAAATGGCGCGGAAAGCGCGCTGATTTATTTTTTATTTTATGGATTTTCGGAGCTATATGCGCTGTTTGCGCTTGTGCCGATTTCATTTTATAATGGCAGGCGCGGCATAAAGAACAGAGCCGTGCAGTATGCGTTTTATATGTTTTATCCGCTTCATCTGCTTTGCATTTATCTCTTGACTAGATACTGTTAGATATATAAAATGAGCCATATAGGTTTAACTTTTAGGAGGAAAAATGGAGAAATTATTATTTACATCGGAGTCCGTAACTGAGGGACATCCGGATAAAATCTGTGATCAGATATCGGACGCCATCCTTGATGCGCTTTTGGAAAAGGATCCAATGAGCAGGGTAGCATGTGAGACAGCCATTACGACGGGACTCGTCCTCGTGATGGGAGAGATATCAACAAATGCTTATGTCGATATCCAAAAGGTGGTGCGTGAGACCATCAGAGAAATAGGATATACTCGTGCCAAATATGGTTTTGACTGTGACACATGTGGAGTTATAACAGCTATAGATGAGCAGTCTGCGGATATCGCCATGGGAGTCAATAAGGCGCTCGAGGCGAAGGAGCATACCATGAGCGAGGATGATATCGAGGCGATAGGAGCGGGAGACCAGGGCATGATGTTCGGATATGCGACAAATGAGACACCGGAATATATGCCATATCCTATAGCACTGGCGCATAAGCTGGCCAGACGCCTCACTGAGGTAAGAAAGAACGGTACGCTGCCATACCTGAGGCCGGATGGCAAGACTCAGGTGACAGTAGAATATGATGAGACCGGCCGCCCGAGAAGGCTTGATGCTGTCGTGCTTTCTACACAGCATGGAGAAGAGGTAACGCAGGAGCAGATACATGCAGACATCAAAAAGTATGTATTTGACGAAATACTTCCGGCTGACATGGTGGATGAGCAAACAAAATTTTTCATCAATCCTACGGGAAGATTTGTCATAGGCGGGCCAAATGGAGATAGTGGTTTGACGGGACGCAAGATCATAGTGGATACCTACGGCGGATATGCGCGCCATGGCGGTGGAGCCTTCTCAGGGAAGGATTGCACCAAGGTGGATCGTTCTGCTGCATATGCGGCACGCTATGTTGCAAAAAATATCGTTGCTGCCGGCATAGCTGACAAGTGTGAGATACAGCTGTCATATGCCATAGGAGTGGCAAAGCCTACCTCCGTGATGGTTGATACCTTTGGTACGGGCAGGCTCTCAGATGAGAACATAGTTGATTTGATCAGAGATAATTTTGATCTCCGCCCGGCCGGCATCATCAGGATGCTGGATTTGCGCAGGCCTATATACAAGCAGACTGCGGCATACGGACATTTCGGTAGAACGGATATCGACCTGCCGTGGGAGAAGCTGGATAAGGCCGAGCTGCTTGCGAAATATTTATA
>X287_Common_Brushtail__coassemble_20_pt1 | contig 35386 bp, 28 predicted proteins | sample X287_Common_Brushtail__metabat2_low_PE_009 | metagenome-assembled genome bin X287_Common_Brushtail
GCTTTCTTCTTTGGCACTTGCGCGTATGATGGGATCATCAAGTGATACATATCCCATATCTCCCGTAATATTTGCAAGCATGGTTGTTTTACCGACCTGCCTGGGACCGGCAACCAGTACGGCTCCGAAAATTTGCGATAGTTTTTTTATAGTTTTTTCTGCATGCCTTTTGATATACATAAGCAACATTCCTTTCGGCTGATTTAATATGCAATATTATTATAGCCGATATGATGAAAAATATCAATTGAATAAATTTTTTCATATCCCTGCCCCGGAAACGACAAAAATATAATGTTTACTTTTAGAGATAAATAAATTATTATGGTGTTATCACGGCAAGGGGGAAGAAAATATGACATATGCCATGCAGGTGCTTACAGGTGAGGAGGACACTACGATATCTCTCTGTAGGGTCATCATAGATAACGAACACGCGGATATAGTGACTGATATCTACTATCCGGAGATAGAACACAAGAAGAGGTACGAGGGCAAATGGCATCTGATAAAGAAGAAGATGTTTCCAGGATATATATTTATAGAAACTAATGACGTAGACAGGCTGTGGTGCGCGCTGCGAAATGTGCCAAAGCTTACCAAGCTCATAGGAGCCGGGATGGAGCCTATAGCACTGTCTGCTGATGAGGTTTCTTTTTTGATGAAAACCACAGGCCCCGACCATGTGGCGGAGCTTTCCATCGGCTATACCATAGGCGACAGGCTGGTGGTAAGCTCCGGCTCACTCAAAGGTCAGGAGGGCCTGGTAAAGAAAATAGACAGACACAAACGTTTGGCTCTACTCGAGGTAGAGATGTTTGGCAGAACCGTGGAAATGACCATGGGACTGGAGGTTGTGGAAAAATTGTAGTTTCCATTTATGATGCGTCGTTCTTTTTGTTTTCAAGGAAGCTGTAAACGACAGCTGCAAGCGCACCGCCTATGAGTGGCGCAACTATAAATATCCATACCTGCGATAATGCTTCGCCGCCTGCAAAGATGGCCGGCATCAGGCTCCTGGCCGGATTTACGGAGGTTCCTGTAAGGGCAATGCCGAGGATATGTACCAGCGTGAGCGATAGACCGATAACGACGCCCGAGATGGCGGCATTTTCAGTCTTGCTTGTAACACCGATAATTGCTATCACAAATACAAAGGTAAGTACGATTTCAACTAACAGAGCTGCTCCGGTAGAACCATTTTCCCAGCCTGCCTGGATCTGATTTGCACCAAATCCACAGTCCCATCCAAATACGACTCCCAAAACGACACAGCCGCAAGCGGCGCCGATCACCTGTGAAATGACATAACCTATAAAATCCGCCACTGACAGCTGCTTACGAATCAGCATGGCAATGGAAACTGCAGGATTGATGTGACAGCCGGAAATATTTCCGATGCTGTACGCCATGGCAACGATAACCAAACCAAACGCCAGAGCGGTAAGCAGATAACCGCTGCCTGCAGCACTGTCGCATCCGACCGCGCATGCAGTTCCGCAACCAAATGTAACAAGGACAAATGTGCCGATAACTTCGGCAAGGTACTTCTTGAAATGTTCCATAATGATTTCCTCCTTAAGAAAATATATACGTTTACGTGATATCTAAAGTATAACACTAACAGATATGATTTGCCATAAAAATTCCGGCAGGTTGTTATACTTGCATTTGTTATTTTAAAATGTTACAATTTTTCCGGTTTTATAAAAAATATACACATGGAGAGAGGTTGAGTAGAGATGGTTTCAACGGGGATGACTTCAGATGCATGTATAACGTTGCAATCTGAAAATAAACGAATCGAGAAATGGGATATTGTAAGAGCTGTTCTTATATTTTCTGTGGTATTAGGGCATTTTATAGATAGATATACGGATAATTCCGTGACAATGCGTGCTCTATTTCTTTTTATTTATTCTTTTCACATGCCATGCTTTTTATTTCTGGATGGGCTGTTTTCCAAACGAACTATAAATGAAAAACGTTATAATCATGTATTTTCATACCTTGTTTTGGGCTTGTTTATAAAAATATTAAATGCGCTGGTAAATGGGCTGCTTGACCACAGGGTCAGCTTTTCGTTGCTGGATAAGGATGGCTCATATTGGTACGCGATATGTTTGTTTAATTGCTGCCTGTTGACTATGTTCTTGAAGCGTTTTTCAAAAAAATGGGTTTTGCTCAGTTCTGTGATACTTGCCTGCTTTGTCGGATATGATAATAGCATAGGGGATTATCTGGTTTTGTTTAGAACGGTTATATTTTTCCCTGTATTTTTTGCAGGCTATTACATAGATCCCAAAAAACTTGCAAAAGCTGCATCAGATATAAAAGTCAGGGGGGGGTGGCTTGATAATCCTGGCAGCTGTGGCATTTGTGTGTCTGAGATTTGTAGATGAAATTTATTTTTTGCGCGCACTGTTTACAGGCAGAAATTCGTATCAGGCATTTGTATCTTATGGAATGGATGACCTGGTATATTATGGCGCTCTTTTGAGACTGATATATTATTTTGTCATGGGAATCATATGTCTGTCTGTTATCGCTGTGCTCCCTGCACGGCTTCCAAGAATGAAATGGGTCGGAAATATCGGACGGCGTTCGTTACAGATTTATATCCTGCATACATTGGTCATAAGTATTTTATATAAAGGATTTCATCTTGAGAAATTTATTACGACGCATGGCATCAGCCATTTGATTATAATACTCGTAGCATTTGTTGTTACGCTGCTGCTTTCCGCACGAGTTTTGGAAAAACCTATAAAAACAGTTGTTTATCCGTCGATTCATGTTAAAATATCGATAGTGGAAAGCAATGACACAAAAATAAAAAAGGAAGGAAACGTATGATGATTTTTCTGAAATTATCATACAAGACAAGACATGAAAAAAGTTTTAATAAGGTCAGGCGCACTGCCTGTCGATGATGTTCCATTTTCTACTATGATTCGAAGAAATATTTTGGGATCTAATATTGGTAATCTGCTATATACGTATAGCATATGCAGAAATTTGATGCAGGGAGAAGATACAGAATTTGTTTCAACAAAATATAAGTGGAATTATTCTGAAAAGGAAATAGATGAAATCAATAGCGATTATGAATGCTTTATTATTCCGCTGGCTGACGCTATTCGCCCTCAATTTTTAAGAGAATTAAAGGGATTAACGCAGCTCGTGCGTTCGCTTACTATTCCATGTTACATCATTGGAGTTGGCGTCAGGGCACCGTATAATCCTGAACCGGATTTCCATTATGATTTTGATGATGATGTAAAGGAATTTATAAATGCTGTTTTAGACAAATCAGCTATGGTTGGACTTCGTGGTTCAATTACAGGAGAATATCTGTCTCGATTGGGATATAAACCGGAGAAGGATTTCACAGTTATTGGATGCCCTTCAATGTATACATTTGGAAACAGCATCAGTGTCAGAGATGAAAAGATAACGACTGATTCGACAGCCTGTTATAATATATCGCCTGGCCAGAAAAATGATGTTATAGAATTTATAAGAACAAGTGCAGATCGCTTTTCAAAAAGCTATTATATCCCACAGGATGAGGCTGACCTTAAAATTATGTGGGGGGGGTACCGCGAGCTAATTGCGCAGACCTATTCCCAAAGCGCATAGATGACGATATTTTTGTTCGTGACAATGCCAGATTTTTCCCGAATGTACTGTCATGGATACATTTTTTAGAACACGCTCAGGTTTCTTTTGGAACAAGATTTCATGGAAATGTTGCAGCTGTTTTGGCAGGGACACCGGCACTGTTCTTTCCATATGACGCAAGAGAACGTGAGCTTGTTGAGTATCATAATTTTGCGATAGGCGGAACCCCTGATGATATATTAAATAAAAATGTTGATATTTTTGAGTTAATTGCAAAAAGTGATTTCCACAGCGCTCAAAGGGTTCATGCCAGAAATTTTGACCACTATTTGGAATTCCTTAAAACAAATAATATACCACATATTTATGGTACAGGCAATGAATGCGAACTGAGCACCAGAGAACAGTCCGCCAGCATAAAGGAGCCTTTGAAGCCTGTTACAGCAGCAGAAACAAAAGAAATTGCATTCCAAATAAACGATTCCAATGAGATGCTACAGGATAAGCATAGCAAACAGATTAATAATCTGAAAAAGCAAAACACTGCATTGCAACGGAAAGTAAATCTGTATGAGAATGAAAAAACGGATTTGAAAAAGGATATAGAAAATCTGAAAAAGGAATTGGAAGATAAAAAAACGATAATCACATCACAGGAAAAAGAGCTGAATTATCGCTCAGTTAAATTAGTAAGAAAAATAAGATCTAAGATGACAAAAAAAGGGCATGAAAAAATTTCCTGATATTTATTTGGACGTTATTTTACATGCTATTGAATTTAATTATATAAATTGGTATAATTGCACCAAGTATGCAACAAAAAACGATTGTATATTATGTTTTTTGACAAAAATTATTAAAAGGATATAAAAAGAAATGATATATGGAGCGATACTTGCAGGGGGTGTGGGAAGCCGTGTAAAATCGGCAAATATACCAAAGCAGTTCATAGAGTTAGTAGGAAAACCCGTAATTGCATATACTATCGAAAATATGCTAAAGGTTCCGAGATTTGATGCGATTTATATAGCTGTACACAAAGAGTGGATGATATATATGGAGCAGCTGATTTCTGATACATTCAGTCAGTCAGAAGCGGCAAAGATTTATCTGACTGAAGGTGGAAAAGAACGCCTGGATTCGATCAGAAACGTGACAGACGCTATCTGCAGGAAGCATCCTGTTGGTGAAGATGATGTCATAGTGATACATGACGCAGCACGACCATTTGTGACGGAGAAAATATTAAATGACAGCATCGACAGTGCGGCAGCTTATGGTGCTGTAGTAGCAGCTCTTCCTGCCAGCGATACTATCCTGCATTCACTTGATGGTGCAGAGGTTTCGGAAATCCCAAAGAGGAGCATCGTTTATCATGGACAGGCACCGGACAGCTTTAATCTAAAGAAATTCCTCGATATGCAGGCGACACTTTCTGATGAACAGAAGGCAGTTATCACGGGTACCTCTCAGATTTGCACATTAAATGGTGTGACTTTGCATATGGTAGAAGGCGATTCTATTAATTTTAAAATCACGACGGATAGCGACCTTCTGATTGCAGAAAATATTATCCGTAATCAAAAATAACGTCTGAACAGAAAGGAACAGCATGGAAACGAGTAAAACAATGAAAGCACTGGTGCTTCATGATGTGGGAGATTTAAGATATGAGGATGTAGAAAGAAAAGAACCAAAATCCGGAGAGGTGCTTCTCAAGGTTAAAGCATGTGGCATCTGTTCCAGTGATATCCCGCGTATTTATATAACAGGAACCTATCACTTCCCGACGATACCGGGGCACGAGCTGGCGGGTCAGATAGTTGCTCTCGGGGATGATGTAGATGAAAGCCTTTTGGGACGAAAAGCAGCAGTTTTTCCTCTCCTGCCTTGCAGAGAGTGCGCTCCATGTAAGAACGAGCAGTATGCTCAATGCAAAAATTATAATTATTTTGGATCCAGATGTGATGGCGGATTTGCGGAATATCTGGTTGTCCCTGTATGGAACCTCGTCCTCATGGATGATGAACTTGATTATAAAACGGCAGCACTTTGTGAACCGTCGGCAGTAAGCCTGCATGCGATTCATATAGCCGGAATGAAGCAGGGACAAAATGTAGTAGTAGTTGGTGCAGGTACAATAGCTTTTCTGATAGCTGCATTTGCAAAAAGTCAGGGAGCCGCAAAGGTTATCATATGCGGACGCAGTGAAGTAAAGCTGAATTTTGCGGCAAAGCTGGGGTATGGAACAGTAAACACCGTAAAAGGAAACGTAGAAGAGCAGGTGAAAAATATACTAAATGGAGATTGTGCGGATGTAGTATTTGAATGTGTGGGTAAGGCATCTACTGCGGCAAATGCCATAGAAGCGTGCGGAGCCTTCGGAACTGTGGTTTTGGTCGGTAATCCTGAAGGTGATATGCAGTTTGAAAAGAATATCTACTGGAAGATACTGCGCCAGCAGATTACTGTAAAAGGAACATGGAACTCAAGCTATAATGCAAATGTTAATGACTGGCAGGAAGTCATAGCATATATGGCTGAGGACCCTGAACTGTTTTCGACATTGGTAACTCAGACGTATCCGCTCGAGGATTATGAAGAGGCGATGCAATGTGTACGTGATAGCAGCAGGTTCAGTTTGAAGGTTATGTTTGAGATTTAGCAGAAGGGAATATAAAACTATGAAACGCAGAGGTAAAATATCAGCTTCCGTGATGTGCGCAGGCTTTGATCAGGTTATGAACTATGTGCACGAATTTGAAAAGTATGGTATCGAATATCTTCATGTAGATGTCATGGATGGCACATTTGTTCCAAATCTGGCTTATGGTCCTGACTTTGTGAAACGCCTGCGGAGTCTGACAGATATCACTATTGATTGCCATTTTATGGTTGACAGGGCAGAGGAAAAATTGAAATGGTTTGATTTCCAGCCGGGAGAACAGGTATCTCTACATTATGAAGGAACCTGTCATATACAAAAGTGTCTGGACTATCTCCTAAAAAAAGGCGTTAAGCCGATGATAGCTATAAATCCCGGGACGCCGATTCAGGTTCTTGAGGAGGTGGCAGATTATATCGCAGGTGTATTGGTACTCAATGTAAATCCGGGATTTGCAGGCCAGAAAATTGTACCTCATACAATTGAAAAAACCGGCAGAGTCCGCAAGCTGCTCGACAGCCTGGGCCATCCGGAGGTATATATAGAGGTTGATGGAAATATTACCGTTGAAAATGCCGCAAAGCTATATGATCAGGGAGCGGATATATTTGTCGCAGGTACGTCAAGTATATTTAGAGAAGGAAATCTGGGAGAACTAATTGCAGCCAAAAGAAAAGCAATAGGATGGGAATAGAAAAGATATGAATGTGATCAAAAGGACAAAAAGAAAATTAAAGAAAATTTATTCTGATATCGTCGGTTCAAAAACCCCTAAACCGGAAGAGGTTAAAGTGGAAAATGAAGCAGTGGAGGTAGAGGTAGATGAAACCGAACTGGAATTGAACGCTGCCGTCTTACGATATAAGGATATGGAGCGAGATAAGGTATGGGTATTTTTTGCCGGACAGGCAAGCGATGATTTCAGGGGCAATCCGAAGTATCTTTTTGTCTATATTAATCGTTACAGACCTGATATTGCGGCATATTGGCTGTGTATCAGCGATGAAACCACCGCGCAGATACGCGACCTTGGATTTACCGCTTACAAATTGGATTCACCTGCCGCGCAGTATGCCATAAATCATACAGGTGTCGTTGTTGCAGAGCAAATAAAAGCATATTTGCCTGAGGGACTCGAAAATGTAAAATACTTAAATCTGTGGCACGGTATAGGCGTAAAGCGCATTGAAAGAAAACTTTTCCTGGGCGACATCTCTATGGGAATAGCGCGAAAATATGTAGATCGTGGAACGTTTTACAGAGATCATCAGCTTATGGTAGTAACATCACCAACCAGCGAAAAGGAAAATAATCTGGACTGTGGCGTAGATACAGATAAATTCGTGCGCACAGGCTATCTGCGTTGCGAATATCAGCAAAATTTTGAACCGATAAAGAGCTTTGAGCATGACCTGAGAAAGGTAAAGGGACTTCCTGCAGATGCCAGGATGATAGTTTATGCTCCGACATATCGTGCAAAACTAACCGGAACATTTTCAAAAGCTATAGAAGATATCGAGGCTCTGTATCAGTGCTGTGAACGTAACAATCTTCTTCTTATATTCAAATTACATCCAAATATGGAAACAGATGAAGGATTTATAAGAGCATGGGAAACCTATGGCGACCGACCACGCTTCTGGTTCTGGGATAATAAGGATGATTTTTACGAGATCATGGACCAGATGGATATGGCGATTATAGATTATTCTGCCATATTTTCCGATATGGTTGCTGTCGGTATCAAGCATTATATCCGATATATTTTTGATTTTGATGATTATATGCAGGACGGCTTTACACTGGAAGATGAGTATTATGAACGTACGGCAGGAAAGATTTGCCGTAATTTTGATGAATTGATAGATGCGATAAATACTTATCAGGAGCGGGATGATTCCGAGGAGTTTCAGAGGATTAATGATAAGCTGTGGTCCTATGCCGGTGGTAAGGATGATTTCGAGAAAACCATCAAACAGGTGCTGGACTTTGAGGTGGTGGAGAGAGATTTCCCAAATCTCTACAGCTTTGATATATTTGATACCCTCATCTCGAGGAAGGTACTGGATCCTGTAGGCGTATTTTATGGTGTCAGGGAAAAGATGATAGCTGATGGAGGCTTTTCACTCAATCTCATACAGCACTATCCTGAGATACGTCATGCAGCGGAATTTAATGTCAGAGAGTATTACAATAAGACTCAGAGCCTGCGAAAATCCGAACGTGTGGAGATAAGCTTTGTAGAGATCTTTGACCGTATGGCGGAGGTCTATAATCTGACCGAAGAGCAAAAGGATAAACTCATGCAGTGGGAGCTGGAGCTGGAGATTGATAATGTTATACCGCTCGAAAACCAGATCAATCTGGTAAAGGAGCTCCTGGCAAAGGGCGAAAAGGTCGTACTCATAAGCGATATGTACCTGCCAAAGGAATTTATAACAAAAATGCTCGAAAAGGCTGACCCGATCCTTGCAGAGCTTCCGCTTTTCCTGTCGAGTGATTATGGCGTGCTAAAGACATCACAGAAGCTCTTCTTTGAAGTATATAAAAGCTTTGAACCGTATTATGATTTCAAGAAGTGGATACACTATGGAGATAATGTAAAGGCGGATCAGACACAGGCCAGAGGATTTAAGATATGTACCAGGAGGATAGCGCGCCCTGAGTTCGATGATGTACAGACAGATATGGTAAAGTACCTGAGTACCTATGATGGATACAAGGTGGCAGCCGTACAGGCCAGACTCTATCATGATGCCATCTATCAGAGGGATGAGTTTGTAGCTTCTTATGTAGTGCTGCTCATGGTGCCATATGTGGACTGGGCTATACGCGATGCTGTAAGGCGAGGATATAAGACACTTTATTTCATATCACGTGACGGTCATCATCTGAAACGTATCGCAGATGCCATCATTAAGACCCGCGGACTGGATATTCGGACGAAGTATATCTATGCGTCCAGACGTGCATGGAGGGTTCCTTCATTTATCACGGAGGTCGATGAGGGCTTCTGGGAGCCATATGGCAGCTTCGCGGATTTGATATCAAAGGAAAAGCTGTTTAAGGCGATGAATCTGGACGAAGAGACATTCAGACGTTTCTTCCCGGCTATCGATCCGGATGTCATAGATTTTGAAAATCAAGAAGAGATAAACAGCCTGACAGAGATATTTAGGGACTCAAAGGAATATAACGACTATCTGCTGCAGGTGGCTGCCGAGGAACGTGTACTTGTGAGCGGTTATCTGAAGCAGGAGATGGATTTTGATGAGAAATTTGCTGTAGTTGAGTATTACGGCAGGGGTTATACTCAGGATACCATGGTAAAGCTGTGTCAGGATATCGTCGGGCAGGAAATCGACGTGCCATTTTACTATAGCCGTTCGGTTCTTCCGACTATGGGAAGCTCTGTGCGTTATAACTTCACAACGAACACGACGAAGCAGTATTTTATAGAATGTATATTTGCAAATATGCCTTATAGGAGTGTTGAGAGCTATGAGATGAAGGATGGCAGGATAGAGCCGGTTATCGTTCCTCTGCAGTGTGATGCAAATCTCTTTGATGCTATGGAGCGCATATTGCCGGAATTTGCTGCGAGCTATGCAGCGCTTGACTTAGATCATCCTGAGGATACGGATCGTGCCCTGTATGATTTTGCTCTGGATTACTATAAGGATAACCTGACAAATGATGCGTTTATAGAAAATATAAGCACACTGAAGGATTCAGTGGCTCTATATGGCAAGAAGAGAGAATATGCGCCGCCATATACGATGGAAAATTTGGAGCAGTTTGCGAATAAGACATATGGCAGGGGTGCCGGTGTGATTACCACGAGCATCACGATGTCTGTGATGCGTTCAAGTGATGAGGTACGTGACAGATACTGTGAGATGTATCAGATCATGCCGGGAGATAATCTCGCCGGCGGACGACTCCTTACTGATGAGGAAATGGAATCAAACAGCAGCTTCCGTCAGAAATATGAGAAGCTGCAGACGGTATCAGAAGAATATCGTGAGCTGTATGAGCAGGCGTGCGCCTCCCATCCGGTTCAGAATAAGGTGCTCTTTATCACAAATGGCAAAACCCTCGCAAATACCAGCCTGGAGCTGGTACGCGCAAGGATGATGGAGCAGGAGGATATAGAGGTATCTACGATATATATGGGAAAGACCAAGATGAAAGCGGAAGAGGTCGCCCTGGAGGTGGCTACTGCAAAGTATATAGTTGCCCCACATCCGGTAGCCGTACTCTGTAAGATTGATTTCAGACCGGAAACCAGAGAAATCATGCTAAACAGTACTGCATTTCCACTCTATAATCAGATGCTTGATGCAAATTACTTCCTGAAGTGGAGACGCAAATATGTGAAGCTGTCCGGCAGAAATGATATATCTGTCCTTCAGGTACCATCAAAGCGCCTGGAGAAGCGTTTTAGGAAAAATTATTCCAGAAATACGAGAACAGACTGCTCGCTTTATGGATGCTGTAATACGGATATGTATTTTGATGATGCTGTGCGGGCTGAGGCTCGCGAGGAGCTCATCGCGTGCTTCCCTGAGGCAGCAGATAAAAAGGTGATCCTCTATATGCCGACGGTTCGTACACGCAAGTCATGTCCGGAGTGGCTGCTTATACCTGATATGGAGGTGCTGCAGCAGCTGATTGGTGATGAGTATGTAGTCGTGCTCAACTTTAACACGGCTCAGTTCAAGGGCAAATATGGAAATGTGCTCGAGGTTCCGGGCTTTAGCAAGATGATAAATAAGGGTATATTGATACGAAAGCTGATGCTGGCTGCGGATGTCCTGGTAGGTGATTATCGTGACACCTTCTTTGAGGCTGCATTTATGGATAAGCCTACGTACTTTACCGTCAGTGATTATGAGGAAATGATAAAGAGTAACAACATGGGCGTGGCAAATGAGTTCGAAAGCTATATATATGGGCCTGTGGTTACTACGGCCGATGACCTGGCACGTGAGCTAAAGGATGTAGAAAACTATGATTACACCCGTATGCGCCGCTTCAAAGAAGAAATGTTTGCGGGATGCGACGGACATTCTGTGGATCGCGTCGTTGAGCTTTTAAAGGGATAAGGATTATGAATACGTTTTTGAAGCAAAAACTAGATGAAAAGTTCGTTTTTTCAGGGGAAATCAGCCGAAAAAGATATTATCTTATATATACGCTGGTTTTCCTTGGCATGATATCAGCTATATTTGTGCGTTTCCTGATAAATGGCAAATCATTTATATGGAACGTAGATGGTTGGCATCAACATTATAAAGCACTTGTTTATTATGCGAAATGGCTGCGCAGCATTATAAGAGGTGTACTGTTTGAGCATACCCTAGATATACCGCAGTACAGCTTTAGTATAGGGTACGGCTCTGATGTCGTAGCCACGCTCCATTATTATACTATAGGCGATCCTTTTTCAGTATTATCCGTGCTGGTGCCGGTCAGATATATGGCATATTATTATAGCTTTATGATTATTCTGCGTTTTTATCTGGCGGGTGTGGCCTTTAGTGAGTTCTGTTTTTATAAGGCTGGTCAGATGAGAGCAAATGATAAGGAGCCATTTGGGAAAATGGCTGTTTTGGCAGGCTCCTTTATCTATGTGTTTTGCGGATTTGCCTTGTATGGCGGAGTCAGACATCCATATTTTTTAAATCCCATGATATTTCTGCCATTGTTATTATTGGGTGCTGAAAAGGTACTGGATAAAAAGAAACCGTTTCTTTTTATCCTGATGGTTTTTATATCGGCTGTCAGCAATTTCTATTTCTTTTATATGCTCGCAGTGCTTACCGTGCTGTATGTTGTCTGGAGGCTTTTCTCTATCTTTTCTCTGAAGGAAATAAAAAAGGCTTTTCTCATGCTGTTCAAATTTGCCGGATATGCCATCCTGGGTGCCGGGATGAGCGCTATCATCCTGCTTCCTGTGATATACCTTTTCCTTGATGGGGCGCGTTCGGATAGTAATTATACGTATGACTTTTTTTATTCCTTGAGTGATTATGAAAATAACATTGCAAATTTCTTAAAGACAACCATAGGACATGATTGGACATCCATGGGATATGCATCGATCGCTCTGGTTGCTGTTATTGTACTCTTTATGCAGCGTAAAAAATCCAATATGGGGGGGTACAAGGCTGAAAGACTTGCTTTTGTCATCCTGACCCTGATGGTGCTTCTACCTATAGCAGGCAGAGTGATGAATGGCTTTTCCTATGTAACAAACAGGTGGATATTTGGATATAGCTTCTTTATCGCATTCATCGTTTGTTTGATGTGGAAGAAGATAATTACCTTAACAGCAAAGAATAAGTGTGAAGTGTTTTTGTGGCTTGGGATATATCTGATGGTGCTTGTTATCTTCCCAAGAGCACGCAAGATAGATGCTTTTTTTGCGATGGCTGTAGTTTTTTTGTCAGTAGGCCTTGTGACGACTATAAAGAAAAGATTCGGCTTCAGATGGGCACAGATTTTTATGTTCGTATGTGTACTTGTAAATATTATAGTAGATGCGATGTTTCTTTATTCCCCGAGAAATGACGGCTATATGAAGGAATTTATAGATTATGACAGTGTGATGACTGACTCGGAACACACAGAAGAGGTGGCGATAGAGTCGGTTGCTTCAGATGATGATGGTTTTTTCAGATATTCCGGTTCTTCGACTACGCTAAATGGTACCTTATATAGCGGACTTCACAGTACACAGTATTACTGGTCTCTGGAAAACGGATATATAGCGGAGTTCTTTTTGGAAATCGGCCTTTCAGGCGGCATCAGGGCGTTTGACTATAAAACCTTGGAATCGAGGACGATACTTTCCACCCTTGCAAATGTGAGCTACTATGTCCAGGACAGCAATCTGCCATAGGGGTTTTCCCTGGCCGGTACTGTAGATAATTACACTGACGTATATGAATATATACAGGAGAATTCAGATGTTGGCGAACCCGACAGGGATCTTACAGTTGATGAAGAGGAGCTGGTACAGTCAAAGATTACTACCTATCAGGTGTGGGTAAATGACTATGCCCTGCCTTTTGGATATACCTATGATGGCTATATATCCAGGGAAGCATATGATGCCATGACACCTCTTAAAAAGCAGGAAGCGTTGCTTATGGGTTGTGTCATAGATGGAGACGATGCTGCAGGGACGGAGATAACACCGACATTTACCGGCACAGAAGCGTCATATGATATAAAAGCAAGTGACGGCATCACTATAGAAGATGGGATGATAACTGTGACGAAGAGTAATGCTACAGTGACCCTGACATTTGACGGAGTCTCAAATGCTGAGACCTATCTCTATATAGAAGGTCTGGAATATACGGGTATATCGCCTGAAGATTTATACTCCGACCTTGAATGGGCGCTGATGTCTGACTATGAACGAAACGAAGTGGAATATTCAGACAAATATTACGAGGAAGAAACAGCCATCAGCGCAATCATATCTGCGACAAATACTGAAGGAGAGTCAGTTTCCAATACCTTGAGATACTATACGCCAGAATATGAGTGGTATGCAAATCAAGAAGATTTCATGGTAAATCTGTATTATGATGAATATGCAAAGACATCTGTTACGATTAAGTTCCCGACTGTGGGAAGCTATTCGTATGAATCTCTGCAGGTGCTTTTCCAGCCTATGGATGATTACCCTGACCAGGTAGCTGCTTTGGCGGAAGATACCATGGAAAATGTTGATTTCCATGAAAATGCGGTAAATGCCACCAACCTGATTACAGGAACGATAAGCCTGGATGAGGATAAATATCTGCTCCTTACCATCCCATATTCTGAAGGGTGGACCGCCTATGTAGATGGAGAGGAAACGGAGCTGCTTCAGGCAAATACGATGTATATGGCGCTTTGGCTGCCTGCGGGCGAGCACGATATTTCACTTGTCTATAAGACACCCGGCAGCAAAGCAGGCATGATCATAAGCGGCATTTCCATAGTGATTTTCATCGGATGTGTGATATATAGTAGGAAAAGAAATTCCAGAAAGAGGTAAATGTTGATTATGTCAGAAGACCAAAATATAGAGTGCAAAGATTTATATTGGAACCCGTGATGACGGAACAGTTCTTTGAGCTTAGAACATCGCTCAAAACATCACTCAAAACATCGTTCAAAATATTGCTTGGATTATGAATATCATAGCTTTTAACGACAACTTCGCTCGAATGTTCGCTATTTTTGCTGTAAGATGCATGGATAATCATGTTTATAAATGCTTCACGAATTGCCTTACTGTGGCACAACTTCGCTCATTTATTTGATTATAGATGATACTTGTTTTTTTTTCAATAAAAAATGAAATATATTTGTTTGACATTTTTATTGTTTCCCTGTTGACAGTATCCATAATAAATCCCCTTCGGATAAATAAGTCAAGAAAAATCGCAAAACAAGATAATAAAATTGACTTAAAAGTCATAAAATGATATTATCTCTTATAAGAGAAACTAGATGGGAGAATATCATGAGAAGAAAGATAGAAGAAGAATTATTGAAGTGGAAGCAGAAAGAAAATGACAGAAAGCCTCTGCTCGTGTATGGAGCCAGGCAGGTTGGCAAGACATACATTCTGTTAGATTTTGGCGAAAAAAATTATCAGAATGTTGTTTATATTAATTTGGAAACAAATCTTTCAGTTGCATCCATTTTTGATGAAGATATAACTCCGGAGAGAATTATTAAACTGCTGGAGGCTGTAACCGGAGAGCAGATTAATCCGGAAACAACGCTATTGTTTTTGGATGAGATTCAGTCGTGTGAGAGAGCACTTACGAGCCTCAAATATTTTTGCGAACAGGCTCCCGGATATCATATAGTAGCGGCCGGAAGCCTCTTGGGTGTTGCGATAAACAGAAAACAATATTCATTCCCGGTTGGTAAGGTTCAAAGTCTTTCATTATATCCGCTGGACTTTGAAGAATTTATGTGGGCACTTGGTGAGCATGACCTAATTGACGAAATCCGTGCGGCCTATGATGGCAGATATCCGTTGACGGAGGCGCTCCATAAAAAGGCATTGGAGATATATCATTATTATCTCATAGTTGGAGGGATGCCTGCAGCTGTGAAGGAATATATAGACAGAGGAAAGCTCATTATTGTGCCAAATGTTCAAAATGAGATATTAAATAACTACGTTGCCGATATGGCAAAATATGCTACACCGGAAGAAACTGTGAAAATCCGAGCGGCGTTTGATTCCATCCCGGCACAGCTGGCCAAGGAAAATAAGAAATTTCAATATAAGGTCATACAAAAGGGAGCCAGCAGCTCCTTGTTTGGACCGTCTATTGACTGGCTCCTTCAATCGGGGATAGTTATTAAATGCAGGAAAACCGAACAGGGACACACCCCTGTATCTGTTTACGAAAATCTTTCGTCATTTAAACTCTATATGTCCGATGTAGGTATGCTTGTCGCAAAATCAGGCATGGCACAGAGGGCTATTTTGTTAAACGAAGCGAATACATTTATGGGTGCAGTTACTGAAAATTATGTTGCTCAGCAGCTTGTGGCGACGGGGAGTAAAATTTATTATTGGGCTCCTGAAAATAGCCAGGCAGAGCTTGATTTTGTCATTGAAAAAAATGGAGACATCATAGCCATCGAGTGCAAGAGAAGTATTCATAACAAATCAAGAAGTTTGGGGATGTTTATAAATAAATATAATCCTCAAAGAGCAATCCGTTTATCTGAGGAAAATTTTTATTATACTTCTTCGGTTGATGCAATTCCTTTATATGCTGTTTTTTGTATTTGATGGTTACAGCCATATTTCTTCACGTTTGTTCTAGTGATGGAGCGGACCAAAGAGGCTGGAATAAACGAAACGGTACATTTTTCATCTTTCTTTAGAAAAAAGTTAAATCTTGAGTTTGCACCATAGTCATGGTATAGTTAATTTGAATTTAGGGCGGATGTTCTAAAAATAAAAGATATTAAAAATTTATAGTTAAAGGATGAACTGTTATGATAAGTAGCTTGTTAGCCAAATTCGATTCGATACAAAAATATGAATGTGGGGGGGGTAAAACATCAACCCGCAAATACTATTTTTATTATACAATTTTCTTTATAATCATCGCTTTACTTGTATTTTCTTATTATATAATAAATGGGAAGTCTTTTGTTTACTGTGACACAAATGAAGGCGGCGATGGACTTGTTCAACACTATAATTCTTTCGTCTACTATGGACAGTATCTGAGAAACATAATTAAAACACTTATCTTTGAACATAAACTTGAAATCCCAATGTTTGATCTTAGTATAGGATATGGTCAGGACATCATAACAACCTTGAGCTATTATGTTATAGGTGATCCGTTTTCGTTTTTATCTGTATTTATACCAACGAGCACGGCAGAGTATGGATATTCTGCTTTGATATTGCTACGTATTTACTGTTCGGGAATTGCTTTTTCTATGTATTGCCGATATAGAGGATATAAATCCGGATATACTCTTATAGGCGCATATATTTATAGTTTTTCTGCCTATACATTACTTATATCTGTGCTGCATCCGTACTTTACACTTCCGCTTATTTATTTTCCCTTGTTGTTGATAGGAGCAGAGAAGGTTTTGAAGAAAGAAGGTAATGTACCATTTATACTTATGATAGCTATTGCCGGACTGTCAAATTTTTATTTCTTTTATATGTTATGCATAATGCTCGTTATTTATGTGATATTTCGATACGTTCAGATATTTGGAAGGATACGTATCAGGGAAATACTTCCATGGATAGGGAAATTTGTATTGTATGCCGTTATAGGAGTTTGTATAGCGGGGATTTTGCTTTTCCCTTCAATTATGAGTATATTATCATCTTCGAGGATATCAACAGATACCTATGTGCCACTTACTTACACATTAAAATATTATTTGCAGCTGTTTCCGTCATTTATAGGAGGTGGGGGAAATTATTATTCGCATATGGGTTATACGGCACTGGCATTTATATCTGTAGTAATTATATTTGTGAAGAGAAAACAGAAAAAAGGATTTAAATTTTTATGTGCAGGTTTTATATTGTTAATGTTTTTCCTTGTTGTGCCGTTTTTTGGGCATTTGTTTAACGGATTTTCTTATGTTACAAACAGGTGGATATGGGCCTTGGCTTTTTTGGCTGCTTATGTAACAGTTATTGCTCTTCCTATGCTAAAAGATTTAAATACAAAGGAATGGGCAGCTGTTTTAGGAGCGGCTGCTATTGAGGCTGTTGTGGTTTATGCGGCAAATGCTGCAAGAACAGAGAAAAATATGAATATACTTGTTATGCTGTTTGCTGTTATTTTGATTTTATACATTGCATCTACGACAGCAGCGGCAAAATATTTATACTATATATGTGTGGTAATTACGATTGGTTCGATTTTTATAAATGCAACATATATTTATTCGCCTGCTGAGGCAAATTATCTTCAAAACTTTACTGATGCCGGAGAGGCATATCAGATGTTGACAGAGGAAGCCCCTGAATACATTTTAAAAAGCGCAGAAGATGATGATATATATCGTTTTGATACAGCAGGGATATCAACTGGACCGGTAAAAAGAAATTCAGCAATGCTGCTTGGAATGTATGGTACAGCGTTTTACTACAGCACGACATCGGAAACCACATCTCAGTTTATATCTGATATGTATATGAATTATTCGTATGAGCATACATACAATAACTTGGATCAGAGAACGTGGCTGGATGTATTGATGGGTGTAAAATACTTTATTGTTCCGATAGGAAAGGAAAATCTGTTACCTGTCATTTATGATGAGTATGTGACTGAAGATGATAATTATGTAGTATATACGACAGATAATGCCTTGCCTTTTGGATTTACTTCTGATGTGATAGTGAGCGAAAGTGAGTATAATGAATTAACTGTTGAGCAGAAACAGCAGGTTTTACTGCAGGGAATAGTGATTGATTCAGAAGAAGAGGTAACTACGCCAGTTTCAAATCTTAACTTTGATGCTCAGAATGTTGAATATACTGTTACTGACGCAGACGGAGTGACTTATAAGGATGGGACATTTGAGGTTACAAGTAAAGATGCTACGATAACATTTTCTTTTGAGGGTACAGAAAATAGTGAATTATATATTATTTGGGAAGACCTTGATTACAAAAGTGTAAATCCGTACAGCTTATATGACGATGAAGAATTATCGGAAATGAGTACATACGAACGAAATAATCTGAAAAGGAGTTATCAATATTGGGAAGAAGCGACAGCTGTAAGCTTTACAATGACAGCAGGCTCAAGAAGTACCCCTACTACAATTCGTACTAACAAAAACACATATTATGCCGGTATTCATGATTTTTTGAGTAACCTGGGTTATTCAGAAGAAGCTGATAATAGTGTTACATTAAAATTTGATACCGTGGGTACTTATACTTTTGATTCGATGAGAATAATATGTCAGCCTATGGATTCTTTTGATGATTATTGCTCCAGCTTGCAGGAGGATGCTTTGGAGAATGTAGATATTTCTACAAATGAAGTTACGGGCTCTATCTCTTTGAGTGAGGATAAAGTGTTATGTATTCAGATTCCATATAGTAGTGGTTGGACTGCAAAGGTAGACGGTTGCGAAACGGAAATATTTAAAGCGGATGGGATGTTTATAGCACTTGCTCTCTCCACCGGCGACCATGAGATTGAACTTACATATACTAATCCGTATTTGAAAATAGGTATGATAGCATCTCTGCTTGGATTGCTTTTGTTGATGGGCTATGTGATAATAGAAAAGAAGGTTTCCCCTTAATTTCACACAAAATTTAAGAGAATATTCTCACAAACCATTGATTTTTCCCTTAATTCGGGCTATTATTTAAGAGAAAAAGCGAGGAGATTAAAGAATGATGACTTTCAATTACTCTAAAATCAAGGATCAGAAGTGGGATTGCGAGATATTAGGACTTATTGCAGCGATTTATAAAGCGGCCGGAAAACAGGAGCTGTATTTGAAGCAGCGCCCTGCTGAACTGGAAAAGCTGGTCGAGATTGCGAAAATTCAAAGCACAGAAGCATCTAACGCTATCGAAGGTATTGTTACTACCAATACACGTATCCGGCAGTTGGTTGAGGAAAAAACTACGCCACGAAATCGTAACGAGCAAGAGATTGCAGGTTACAGAGATGCGTTAAGTATTATTCATGATAATTTTGACGCTATTCCGATTACGCAAAACTATATTTTGCAACTGCATAAAATTATGTACAGCCATATGAACAACCCTATGGCTGGCAGGACGAAAAATGTGCAGAACTATATCAGTGCCACTTATCCTGACGGACATACGGGAACGTTGTTCACTCCTCTTGTACCGTTTGAAACACCAGAAGCGTTGGATAGAATTTGTGAGGAATATAATCGCGTTATCGGAAACCTTGAGGTTGAACCGCTGCTTGCTATCCCTACCTTCATTCATGACTTTCTTTGTATCCACCCATTCAATGACGGCAATGGCAGAATGAGCAGACTCCTCACAACGCTGCTTTTGTATAGTAACGGCTTTTATGTTGGCAAGTATATTTCCCTTGAAGCGAAAATTGCCAGTCATAAAGACCTTTATTACGATGCATTAGGTCAGTCGCAGGATAGATGGCACGAGGGAAACGAGGATAAGACTCCGTTTATAAAATATCTGCTAGGCATAATTTTGGCAGCATATAAGGATTTTGAAGATAGATTTTCTATTGTGGAAGAAAAGCTGCCTGCAATTGAAATGGTGCGAAAAGCAACATTGAAGAAAATCGGTAGGTTTACAAAACAGGATATAAGGGAACTGTGTCCGATACTTAGTGTTAGTTCTGTTGAGGGTTCTTTGAGAAAACTGGTTGACCTTGGCGAACTGAAACGTGAGGGTAAAGGCAAAGGCACCTGCTATTATCGCTTAAAGTAAATCCTACTCCTGCGTGATATATGAGGTTACACCGTTAAATACCAGCTGCTGCATCATGTCGCTGATTTCTTTTGTGCTCAGATCCTTACCATTTTCATGCCAATGTTGTAAAAGCCCAAAGAGGGCGGAATGCGCGAAACAGGTTATATAATCAAAATTTGGAGCATCCTTTGGAAGAGGGAAGTATGCATCAATAAGTGGAAATAGTTCGGCTTTTACCTTCGTAAAAAAAGATGAATCGCCATTTTCGCCCATCAGCAGATAGAGCTTTTCATTCATAGCTGCAAAAACTGTCTGAAACAATTCGATTGGAGAACCGCCATCAGGCAGAATGTTATTTATTTTCTGTTTTATCTCCTCGAGCAGTGACGTCTCGATATACTCCAGCAAATCGTCTGTATCCATAAAATATTCATAAAATGTACTTCTGTTATATCCGGCAAGCCTTGTTATCTCGCTTGCCGTAATTTTTGAAATAGGTTTTGTTTTTACGAGTAATAAAAAAGCGTCTACAAATTTCTGCTTTGTTTTTTCTGTTATTTCAGGATTCTTTTTCATTGTGTTTCCTCCATTATTTATCCGACAGATTTGAAAAATCTGATGGTTGATAATCAGTTTTTGTGCTAGTACAATGCGCATTATACAACAAGTTGTTGGATAATTTCAAGGAGGAATTTTAAATGCCTGTAATTTCTGTAGAACATTTGACAAAGGACTACGGTCATGGACGCGGAGTCTTTGATGTCAATATTAATGTAGAAAAGGGTGAATGTTATGGTTTCTTAGGTCCTAACGGTGCCGGGAAGACCACAACTATCAGACACCTGATGGGATTTTCAAAGCCTGAAGAAGGAAGTACATCCATTATGGATTTAGATAGCTGGGAAAATTCCGCAAAGCTTCAAAATACTGTCGGATATCTGCCGGGCGAGGTAACACTTCCAGCGGGGTTGTCCGGTACTGCATTTCTTAAGATGATGGGAAAAATGCGCGGAGTTAAAGACAGGAAATATCTTGATATGTTGCTTGACAAGTTTGAGCTTGATCCGAATATAAGCATTAAACAAATGAGTTTAGGAGTTAAGCGTAAGCTTGCAGTTGTTACTGCATTTATGCATGATCCGGATATTTTGGTTTTAGATGAACCAACCTCAGGACTTGATCCATTGATGCAGGAAACATTTATTGAATTTGTAAGAGAAGAGAAGGAACGTGGAAAAACGATATTCCTTTCATCCCATATTTTTCATGAGGTTGATGCGGTTTGTGACAGGATTGCAATTATCAGGGACGGAAAAATAGTTTCTGAGTTCAAATCAGAGGAACTTAAAAGCAAGCATGACAGGATATATCGAGTTACATTTTCGGACGAAGAATCGTATGAGAAGTTTATTAAAAATCCGTATACATTTACATCAAAGAATAAGGCAAAGCTTCGCGCGAGAGTTCAGATTCCAGCTGACAAGGTGGGAGAGCTTGTAGAAAGCCTTAAAGGATTTCATATTGAAGATTTTGTTGAGATACCGTTTACACTTGAAGATTACTTTATGGGATTTTATGATACGGGGCACCATTTTGTGGAAGAAGCCCAAAAGAAAGGTAGAAAGGGAGTGAAAAAATGAGCGATTCTATTATTTCGGTAGAAAACCTGACAAAGGATTATGGTGAGGGTCGCGGAATATTCGACATTTCCCTTGATATACATGAGGGCGAGGTGTTTGGTTATATCGGTACGAACGGCTCCGGAAAAACGACTTCCATCAGACACATGATGGGCTTTATCAAACCTGATAGCGGAAGCGTTTTTGTAAATGGTTTAAATCCCTGGGAAAATGCTCCTGATGTGATGAAAAATGTCAGCTATATACCCGGTGAGATTGCTTTTCCTGATTTGAAGACTGGAAATGATTTCTTTAAGGTGCAGGCGGAGTTCCTTGGTGTAAAGGACTTTACCTATATGAATCATTTGATTGATATGTTAGGACTTGACCCTTCGGCAGTACTTAAGCGTATGAGTAAGGGTATGAAGCAGAAGACCGCAATTGTTGCTGCTCTTATGGGAAACAGAGACATCCTCATTATGGATGAGCCGACTACCGGACTTGACCCGCTTATGAGAGAGACATTTCTGGAGCTTGTCCGTGAGGAAAAGAGTAAGGGCAGGACAATTTTCATGTCCAGCCATATTTTTGAGGAAATAGAAGATGTATGTGACAGGGCTGCTATTATCAGTGATGGCAAGGTGAAAAGTGTTGTTAATCTTTCAGAACTACGTCACGGCTCCGTCAGGACTTTTAATGTAGGGTTTTCAGATGAAGCGGCAGCAAAAGCCTTTTATGACAGAATGCCTGAATGTGACAGAGACGGCAAAAAGGTGCGGTTTACGGCGCTGGCAAAGGACGTTAATGCAGCATTTAAAGCGATGGAAGGACTTTCGGTCGTTTCGTTATCAGAAAGTCATCCTGATTTGGAAGATTATTTCATGAAGACAATTAAAAAAGAAACTTTCAAGGAGGTTTAAGTAGAGATATGAAGACAACAAAAATATTTTCAGGACCACTGATGAAGCAGAGCATCAGTTCAAATAAAGTCCTAGCAATTGCATGCACGGTTGTTCTCTGTTTAATGACGGTGGTAACCACATTTGCCAGCAATATGATAGGCGGTACGGACAGCGAGGATTATACTGATACACAGACAGAATTTTACAGCTATCTGTATGTGTTGGCTTCTTATAATGAGATGGCAGGCACAGACCTTTCATATGAAGATTTTTCCGAGACAGATGATTATACTACCTATGATATGGTATTTGAGATGACATCAGCGCAGTCCGAGGATATGAATCTGACGAGTGAAGGCTTCAAGGAAACCGCAGATACTCTCCTGCAGTCCAATGTCGACATCGAAACATATATAGCAAATTTTGAATATGTATATGCACTTGGTAATATAAAGGGATGCTTTTCCGGGGAAGCTCTTGATATGGAGACTATGATGGAAAATATGCTCGAGATGATGGGCGTGTCATCAAATCTTGTAGAGAGCATGAGTGAAATGGACCCGACGGCGATGCTGAATCAGATGTATTTTACCATCATGAGTCTGCTGCCGATTCTTTTGTTTATTATTTTTGCAGGTAACGCGCTGATAGTGGATCAGGTAGATAAAGGCTCTATGGCATATATTCTCTCTACTCCTACGAAAAGGAGCGCGGTGGTTATAACCCAGGCGATTTATATGGTTGTTACTCCGCTTATCATGATAGGACTCGCATTTGTCACAAAGCTTATAGCATACAGAGCGATTGTAGGAGAGGATGTGGATGTAGCAAAGTATGCGGCTCTCTATGGCGGACTATATATACTTACTGAGGCTATGGCAAGCATTTGCTATCTGGCAAGCAGCATATTTAATCTGAGTAAGCACGCGCTCGCGCTTGGCGGCGGCTTAAATGTCTGGTTCTTCCTTTGCTCACTTCTCGGAATGTTCGGTTCTGAGGATATGGTAAATGCCGGAATGGGTGTCGAGGAGCTAGGTATGTTTAATAAGCTTTCACTTGTAGGTTTTTTTGACATTGAATCACTCGGAACGGTAGGCTCCGGAGATGTGGTATATGACTTCGTGCCAAAGCTTATAGCGCTTGCTGTTATTGCGATAGTGTGTTACGTTATCGGTGCACTTCGTTTCCAGAAAAAGGATCTGCCACTGTAAAATAATTAAAATTATATAAACAGCCGTAAATTTATTGACTGGATAAAAATGTTCATTTAATATTTGTGGAAAATAAAGTTTAACATTTATAGCTAGGAGGCGTTTTGGATGTTTCATATTTTGAGAAACATGAAGATTAAGGACAGGTGGCTGGCACTTCTTTGCCTGGCACTTGTCTGCGGTCAGGTTTATTTTGATTTGAAGCTGCCCGATTATACAGCGGAAATCACTGTTCTTATAAGCAGTGAGGTCACGGAGCTGTCAGAGTATTTTATATCGGGCGGCAAGATGCTTGGCTGTGCGCTTTGCAGCGCATTACTTACAGTTATTGTGGGTTATCTTGCAGCAAAGCTTGCGGCTGACTTTTCGTATACCGTACGTGGAAATCTTTTTGATAAGGTTGCATCTATGGGTGCTGGTGAAATCAAGAAATTTTCTACGGCAAGCTTAATTACACGTACTACAAATGATATTACGCAGATACAGATGATTATAGCCATGGGACTTCAGATGATGCTACGAGCACCTATCATGGCGATATGGGCCATCATAAAGATAGTCGGCAAAAGCTGGCAGCTGTCCGTTGTTGTGGCAGCGGCGGTTGTTATAGTTGTAACATCTCTGATTATCCTGCTTGCGGTTATGATCCCGAAATTCCGTATCGTACAGAAGCAGGTTGATGACGTAAACCGTATTACCGATGAAAATCTGAGCGGTATTCGAGTTGTACGTGCATTTAATGCGGAAAAATACCAGGAGAAGAAGTTTGAAGGTGCGAATGAAAGCTTGATGAAGACACAGCTCTTTACAGGCCGTGGTATGGCATTTCTGGCTCCTATAATGATGTTTGTACAGAGCGCGGTTTCAGTCGCGATTTATTATGTCGGTGCGGTTCTTATCAATGATATAGAGATTCCGTTCACGGGCGGAGAAACAGAGATAATGCTTGCTATTTCAGACCGTGCGGAGATGCTCGGCGAGGTCGTATCATTTTCATCATATGCATTATATGTCATTATGTCATTTGTCATGCTCCTTATGATATTTATGATGCTGCCACGTGCTCAGGTTTCTGCAAAACGTATCAATGAGGTTATTGATTCCGACATTGCAGTTATAGAAGGTACAGAAGATTCGTCCGATGAAACAGGTACTATCGAATTTAAGAATGTATCATTTAGATATCCGGATGCATCTGAGGATTGCTTAAAGAATATAAGCTTTAAGGCAAATAAAGGTGAAACGGTGGCATTTATCGGTGCTACCGGCTCAGGTAAGTCAACGCTCGGCGGACTTGCCGCAAGGCTTTATGATGCAACTGACGGCGAGGTTTTGCTTGACGGAAAGGAAATTTCCCGATACACATTTAAGAGCCTTTATAGCAGAGTCGGTTTTATACCACAGAAAGCCACGCTGTTTGCAGATACGGTAAAGGGAAATATTGCATTTGGTAACAGCGGACATGAAAAAACAGATGCAGATATAGAAAATGCACTTGATATCGCCCAGGCAAAGGACTTTGTGGAAAAGATGGATAATGGTGCAGATAGCCATATAGCACAGGGCGGTTCAAATGTATCAGGCGGTCAGAAACAGCGTCTTGCCATAGCAAGAGCCATTGCCAGAAAGCCGGAGATACTCATCTTCGACGATTCGTTTTCAGCGCTTGATTACAAGACGGATAGTATTTTAAGAAAGCGAATTAAGACGGACTTAAAAGACACAACATGTCTTATTGTAGCACAGAGGATCGGAACGATACGTCATGCAGATAAAATAGTTGTACTCGATGATGGCAAGGTTGCCGGTATCGGCACTCATGATGAGCTTATGAAGAGTTGTGACGTATATCAGCAGATTGCGATGTCGCAGCTATCAGCCGATGAGCTTGCGGCAAATGCGTAGGAGGTGCATAATATGGCAGAAGAAAATAACAGCAGACCATCCGCACGTACAGGCAGACCGATGGGCAGAGGACCAATGGGCAGAGGACCTATGGGCGGCGGAGGAAAAGCAAAGAATTTTAAGGGCGCGTTAGCGTCCCTTATGGGATATGTAAAAAATCAGGCGGGTATTATAATCTTTGCGCTGGTGCTGGCAGCAGCAGGAGCAGTATTTACGATTATAGGACCGGATCAGATTAGTAGACTTACGGATTACATCTATGACGGGCTCTATACAAGCATTGATATGGATGGAATTAAGAGCGTGGCAATCCTGCTTATGTGCATCTATCTCGCCAGCGCCGTATGCAGCTTTGTGCAGCATTATATCATGCAGACGGTTACACAGAGGACGGCGAGAAGACTCCGTGGCGATATAGATACCAAGATTAACCGCCTGCCGCTCAAATATTTCTCAGGGAATGCAGCGGGCGATGTACTTTCGCGTATGACAAATGATGTGGATATGATAGGCCAGGCGATGTCAAACAGCCTTTCAAATCTGGTAACGGCTGTAGCCCAGTTTGTCGGATGCCTGATTATGATGTACTATACCAACTGGATTATGGCGACGACGACGGTTCTTTCAACCATTATCGGTATTGTAGTCATGGTTGTAATTATGAGCCATTCACAAAAATACTTTAATGCCAGACAGGAAAACTTAGGTATTTTAAATGGTTATATCGAGGAAATGTATACGGGTCATGATGTGATTCGTATCCTTGATGCAGAAGGTGAAGTAAAGGAAAAATTCTCCAAGATGAACAAGGCAGTAAAGGACGCCAACTTCAGCTCGCAGTTCCTGTCAGGACTTATGCAGCCTCTTATGACATTTATCGGAAACCTGGGTTATGTGGCAGTCTGCGTTGTAGGTGCGGCACTTATCATAGACGGTCAGATTTCATTTGGCGTAATTACGGCATTTCTGATTTATACGCGTCTCTTTGAATCGCCACTTCGCCAGATTTCGATGGCGATGACACAGGTTCAGTCATGTGCGGCCGCTTCCGAGCGTGTATTTGAATTCCTTGCCGAAGAGGAAATGGAAGACGAATCCGATAAGGATATTACGATAGAAAATGTCCGTGGCGAGGTTGAATTTAAGAATGTTAAGTTCTCCTATCCGAATGCACCTGAAAAGGAGATTATTCATGATTTTAGCGTGAAGGTAAAACCGGGACAGAAGGTTGCGATTGTAGGACCTACCGGTGCCGGCAAGACCACGATGGTAAATCTGTTGATGAGATTTTTCGAGCCGACGGGCGGTTCGATTTTAATAGACGGTGTTCCGACTGGCAATATTCCTAGAAGCAACGTCCACAGCCAGTTCGGTATGGTGCTTCAGGATACATGGCTCTTTGAGGGAACAGTAAGAGAAAACCTTGTTTACAATACGGAAAATGTTACTGATGAGCAAATGATAGAGGCATGCAAGGCGTGCGGCATCCATCATTTCATTAAGGCACTCCCTAATGGTTACGACACGGTGCTCAGCGATAATACGGCTATTTCCGCAGGACAAAAGCAGCTTATGACGATTGCCAGAGCTATGATACAGAACAGCCCGATGCTGATTCTTGATGAGGCTACATCAAGTGTTGATACCAAGACTGAAATGATTACACAGCAAGCTATGGATAAGCTTACCAACAAGCGAACCAGCTTTGTTATTGCCCACAGACTGTCGACAATCAAAAATGCCGACATCATACTTGTTATGCGTGATGGCGATATCGTTGAACAGGGCAACCATGAAGAGCTGATTAAACAGAACGGATTTTATGCGGAGCTTTATAACAGCCAGTTTGAACAGGCGTCATAAAACAGGGAGAGGAATATTTTAAATGAAAGACCATAAAATCTTACAAAATAAAATTTATCTGTATCTGACCGAATTCTTTTCGGGCATGTCAGTAATGGCTGTAGAGCTTGGTGCAAGCAGACTGCTTGCACCATACTTCAGCTCATCCCAGATTGTGTGGACGATTATTATCGGAACGATTATGATTGCCATGGCTTTAGGAAATGTATGGGGCGGCAGAAGTGCTGACAAAAATCCGAATCCCGATAAGCTCTACGGAAGAATCCTGATAGCAGCTATATGGATAGCAGCCATCCCCGTACTCGGTAAATATATTATTCTTCTTATTTCAGGTATTCTAATAGTAACAATCAGCAATCAGTTTCTGATTATTGCAGCATTTGCAAGCTGCATGATTATATTTGTATTTCCATTGTTTTTACTTGGAACGGTTACTCCGTCCCTTGCAAAATATGCGGTGGGAAGTCTTGAAGACAGCGGTAAAACCATAGGTACGCTTGGGGCATTTAACACGATAGGCAGCATTATAGGTACCTTTGTTCCGACATTTGTTTCAATTCCGGCAGTTGGTACATCTATAACATTTTTGATATTTGCAGGCATTTTACTTGCCTTGACGCTGGTGTATTTCATATCTGAAAAAACGCATATTGTAAAATCGGTTATTGCTGTGATACTGTTTGTGCTTTGCTGCATATTCGGGCATTCGGGCAGCTTTGCATTCTGGGAGGAGGACCTTACTTACGAAGGCGAGTCTGTCTACAATTATCTCCAGGTAAAGGATACGGAGAAAAGTACCGTGCTTTCTACAAATGTACTATTTGGCGTACAGTCTATAACGATGAAGGAGGACACCTTAACCGGGATGTATTATGACTACGCTATGGCGGCACCTTTGATGTGTGACAATGGGGCGGACGGAAGCGATATTCTGGTGCTTGGCAATGGCACAGGAACATATGCGACCCAGTGCAGTGAGTATTTTCAGAACGTTGATATAGAGGGCGTTGAAATTGATGAGAGCATAACGGATCTTGCATATGAATATTTTGAGCTTTCCGATGATATAGAGGTTACGACATACGACGGCAGGGCATATCTGCAGGCTGTTGACAAGGAATACGATGTCATCATGGTTGACGCTTATCAGGACATAACGATTCCTTTTCAAATGTCGTCTGTGGAATTCTTTGAGCTTGTGGACGAGCATTTAAAGGACGGCGGCGTTATGGTTGTAAATATGAATATGTATACATCAGATGCTGAAGAAGCAGATATAAATACGTATCTGGCTGACACGATATCTGCTATTTTTTCTGATGTCTATATCGTTGATGTTCCACATTATACGAACAGAGTTTTATTTGCGTCAAATGACGCTGACATGATTGCAAATCTTAAAGCAAATACGGAAAATCTGGAATATGCAGATTTGCAGGAAATCATGGATGAGGTCAGCACAAACTTAAGTGCCTATGAATCCTCGGAAAATATTCTTACCGACGATAAGGCTCCGGTCGAGCTTCTTGGTATGGAGGTTATTGATAGCCTTATAGAAAGCGAAATAGACTACTATAAAAATATCTTTGAAGAAGAGGGCTTGCAGGGACTCCTTGATTCACTTTAAAATTTCTCATTCACGAAAGCTTAGCTTTCACAAATCACAAAAAATTCCAAGTTTACGAAAGTTCAACTTTCACAAACTGCAAAAAATTCCCCATTTACGAAAGGTTATCTTGCGCAAATGGGGAATTTTTTATATGATATGAAAATGAAGGATGCTTCGTTAAGGTATGCCTTATCCCTTGACAAACTCGACATGAGCAAAAATGGAACAGTGTAAGTGTGATGAGTAAAAAGCTTTAAAGAAACACATGTTATAGAATATGTTTATATGAAAATTAGGAGGAATTAATATGATGTATCCGTATATGACATTAAATGATGAAACGGAAATTACCTTTTCGGAGATGAAATTGGATGGCAGGGTAAAGGTGTATATAGAAACGCCTGATGAAAAAGATGGATTTCATAATGCCACATGTTATTTGCCGGATTATACATGGGAAAATATAAATGGCTATAGTGAAGCAGAAATGGAATATTTTAAGAAATTTATAGAGAAAAATGCACATCTATTAATTGAATTTTCGCAGGAAGGTGGGATCATTCATGCCACAGTTGTTTAGATTTGGAGAATATGTCATTTATTTTTGGTCAAATGAAAATGATCCGCTTGAACCAATACATGTTCATATATCAAAGGGGAAACCGATAGCCAATGGCTCAAAAATATGGATTACAAAAACAGGAAGAGCTTTAAAAGCAAATAATAATGCGAAAATTCCGGAACATATTCTTAATTCGTTCGTAAAAATGATTGAGGTAAATAGCGAAGAAATTATTCAAAAATGGAAAGAACAGTTTGGTGAAATTTCGTATTATTGTTAATATAAGGGGAAGAAAATGGAAATATAGTGATAAAGGGGATTGAAAGAAGAAAGAGCACTTGTCGCATTTAAAACTCGGTGCTATAATTTGTATGATTATTACATTTGATTTGGAGGCTTCTTAATATGACAGAAAAAAGAGTTATTACTATACAGGATATTTCCTGCCTTGGACAGTGTTCACTTACGGTTGCGCTGCCTATTATATCAGCGTGCGGAGTAGAAACGATAATTTTGCCATCAGCGGTATTATCCACACATACAGGCGGATTCACGGGATACACCTTCAGGGACCTGACTGATGATATACCAGATATAATGAACCACTGGATGAAGGAAAATCAGAAATTTGACTGCATATATACAGGCTATCTCGGCAGCATCACACAGATAGATTATGTAGGGGATCTGATGGAAAATGTATTGAATGACGGCGCGCTGAAGATTGTCGATCCTGCCATGGCAGACAATGGAAATCTGTATTACGGCTTCAATCAGGAATTTGTCGAAAATATGGCAAAGCTGTGCGGGAAAGCAGATATCGTACTGCCAAATATTACTGAGGCAGCATTTATGACGGGGCTGCCATATAAAGAGGCTGTTCATGATGAGGATTATATAAAGAGTCTGTTAGCCGGTATCAAAAAGCTCGGGGCAAAGAAGACTATACTTAAAGGTATCAGCTATGAAGAGGGTAAAATCGGCGTGGCTGTATATGATGCCGTGACAGATGACCTGAAGTATTATTTTACAGAAAAAATAGAAAAAAACTCTCATGGAACGGGCGACTGCTATGCGGCGGCATTTACCGGAGCGGTAATGCAGGGCAGAAGCGAATATGACGCAGCAAAAATAGCTGCAGATTTTGTAGTAGAAAGCATAAAGAAGACCATAGATGATGAAGAGCATTGGTATGGAGTCAAGTTTGAAAAGGCTCTGCCGATGCTCGTAGATGAGGTAAACAGATAAATACCGCCACAAAAGGAGAACGTGATTCGTATGAAAAATCTTACAGAACTTAACAGAGACGAACTGTGTCGCGAGGCATATGCTGCCATGGAAAAGCATGAGATACATGCCTATTATCAGCCGCAGTATGATGCTTTAACAGGAAAGCTGGTTTCCGCCGAAGCACTCGCGAGGTGGATTAGGGAGGATGGCTCTGTCATCATGCCCGGAAGCTATATCCCTCAATTAGAGCAGGGGGCGGAGATTGAAGAATTTGACTGGTACATCCTGAGAGAGGTATGTGCTTTCCTGAAGCAGCAGAAGGAAGATGGACAGCATACGGTTCCCATAGCGGTAAATTTTTCCAGACGGCATATAGATGAAAAGGACTTTGTAGAAAAGCTATGCGCCACAGTTGACTCATATGGCGTGCCTCATGGGAAGCTCGAGGTCGAAATAACAGAATCAGCTCTGGCCGGACAGGATGATGAAATAGACGAGTGGATTCAAAAGATCAGGAAGCAGAATTTTAGGGTTGCCATAGATGATTTCGGAAGCGGACTGTCCTCGCTGAGCTTCGTAAAGGATATCTCAGTAGACGTATTAAAAATTGATAAGACGCTGCTTAGCCGTAACTGCGAGGATGAAAAGGAACGTATCGTCCTGGAGAGTATCATAAACTTTGCCCATAGATTAAATCTGACAACAGTAGCAGAGGGCGTGGAGACAAGAGAGCAGCTGGGATTTTTGAGGACATGCTCATGTAAGATGATCCAGGGATTTTTATTTGCAAAGCCTATGTCAGAAGCAGCATTTAAGGAGCTGTGCATGAAGGGCGACGAGGTCGAGGAACCGGAGGATATATTGAAGATTCAGGCGCCTTCGAGTGCCACACAGCTTCTGCTTGATGCTGTATTTACCAGATATCCTCTCGTAATCTTTTCAAATCTGACCCGAAACAGCTTTTATATGATGGCATATGATAATTTTACCAGTCATTCATGCCCGTCGACAGGTGTGTTTGACGAGTTAATCGCACATGGAGCATCTACGATGCATCCGGACGATCAGGAGCTCTTTCGCACGACATTTCGTATAGATAACCTGCTTGCAGCCCATGACCGTGGCGAAAAATCGGTAAGCGTCATTACCAGACAGCTGGGCGACGATGGCATATACCGCAGGGTAGAAACCACGGATTACTTCGTAAAAAATCCTTCCGTAGATGATGTTCTTGTAATAGCCCTCTGCCAGAATCTGGATTAGAAGGGGACGTAGAAAGGTAAAGGTTATGAAAAAAATCAGAGAGATGCTGACAACTAAAAAGTTTTACGAGGTGACATTTATTGCTATTGTATTAATGTCTTTTGTAATATGGCTTTCTCTTATTTTTATAGAGGGAAATGTAAGCGAGCAGTTCAGTATATTTTTTAATAAGTGTGGAGATTTTCTGGCTGATACGCTAAATGTTGTGGGTTATTCCTCACAGCGGGATGCATATGAAAACACGATGTATACGGGTGTATGGGAAAAGGCATATCCACCTCTGACATATATGTTGATGTATCTCCTTTCGAGACTAGTGGATATGAATACATATTATGACATGGATTATTTCCTGTATATGTATTTTGAACCAAAGTTCCTTATAATATTTATGATATGTCTTTTCATATGCCTGATTGCCATGTATGAAGCCATACGTCATAATAAAACAGGTTCAAATACGATTAAGATATTTGCGGCATTTGCCATAATACTTTCCGCACCTATATTATTTACTATAGAGCGTGCGAATACTATTCTGCCTACCCTGTTCTTTGTTATTTTTTATATGTTTAATTATAATAGCAAAAATAAGATTTTAAAAGAGCTGGCGCTGATTTCACTAGCTATAGCAACTGCCTTTAAAATCACACCTGCCATATTAGGTATTTTGCTGTTGTATAACAGACAGTGGAAGGATGCTTTGCGTGCAGTGCTATATGGATTATTGATTGGACTTCTGCCGTTCCTGTTTCTGGAAGGCGGATTTGATAATTTGTTTTTGATGATACGTAATATAAAACTAAATAACCTGGTATATACGAGTGATGAAGGCTGTACACTGTTGGCATGTCTTGTTGATTTTGGTGTTGATTCAACTGATGTGTTGACTGCTGTCATGAAATATCTTACATATCTTATATGTGCCCTGCTGTTTGTTTTTGCTTATATCTATAAGGAAAAATGGATGACGATGATGGCTGTTTGTATGATACTAATCATCTTGCCTTCACATTCAGGATATTATTCTATTATATATGTTATCCCTGCTTTGATTACTTTTTTGAATCAGGAGACGCATAGAGCAAGGGATATAATTATATTATTTGCATTCCTGCTTATTTTTCAGAATGTCCAGGGGTGGATGAGAGATTATTTATTTAATTATCATCTGGCAATCATCATAATTGTTTTATTCCTTTTGATTGAAGGCGTCATAAGATTGCGTGATGTGTTAAAAGGGAAACGAATGTCGAAAAAAGAAATATTGCAAGAGAATGCTTAAATTGAAAGGAGAAAAATAATGGGAATTAGCGTTGTATTGCTTGCATGCAAAGAAGCTGAAAATTTAAAGGTTTTATTGCCGCAGATTCATGAGGCTGTAAAAAAATGTAACGAAGAATATGAAATACTGGTTATTGACACTGCGCAGCCGCTGGATAATACAGAGGATGTCTGCAGAAAGTATAATGCGAAATATGTAAATCAGGAGGAACCATATTTTGGCGGCGCATTTAGAACAGGTATAAAGTATGCCTCCATGGACAAATTTTTGATATTGGACAGTGATGGCTCTCATCCGCCAAAGTATATACCTGATTTATATAGCAAGTTCGTGGATGAGAAATACGATGTGGTAATTGGTTCAAGATATGTAGAAGGTGGAGTCACATATGACGTCAAGACATCACAGATTATGTCAAAGATCTTAAATACTACATTTCGCTTTTTTTTGGGTATAAAGGCAAAGGACATATCTACAGATTACAGGATGTATGTTACCAAACAGTTAAAAAGGGTAGATTTAAAATGCAAAAATTATGATGTACTCCAGGAGGTTTTGCTGAAGCTCCGTATAAATAAAAAAGATTTAAAAATAGGGGAAGTACCTATAAGCTTTGATAAAAGAATGTATGGAGAATCAAAAAGACATTTAATAAAATTCATAATAAGCTATATAAAAACACTATGTTATCTGACAGCGATAAGAATAAAGCATTGTTTTTCCAAGGGAGGATTAGCTTAGTTCAGGATGGAATATATAAAGAAATATGAGCAGTGGAAAACAGATATTTTTTTTGATGCTGAAATAAGAGAAGAGCTATCTGATATTTCTGATATAAAAGAAATAGAGGATCGGTTCTATAGGGATTTGGAGTTCGGCACCGGAGGACTTCGCGGAGTAATGGGTGCAGGCACTAACCGCATGAATAAATATACGGTTGGCAAGGCCACAAAGGGATTCGGCAGATATTTATTAAAAAAATATGGAAATGATATATGCAACAAACGCGGTGTTGTGATAGGCTATGATACGAGAAATAATAGTGATGTGTTTTCAAAGGTCACGGCAAATATACTTAGCGGGATGGGAATAAGGGTATATCTTTATGAATATGCAAGACCCACACCGCAGCTTTCTTTTTCGGTCAGGTATCTGGGCTGCATAGCCGGTGTGGTAATAACGGCCAGTCATAATACAAAGGAGTATAATGGCTATAAGGTTTATGATGAATACGGTTGTCAGATTGTTCCGCGACAGGCAAAGGAGATAATAGCCTGCATTAATGATATATCGGACTATCATGAGATATCCTTTGAAGGAAATAAAGCGTTGATTGAAGCGGTTGATTTAACAGATGAATTTTGTGATGCCGTTTTAAAACAAAGCCTGTGTGGTGACGCATGCGCAAAAGCTGATTTGAAGGTAGTATATACACCTCTCCACGGAACGGGACAGGTTCCTGTGCTGCAGACATTGCACGCATCAGGATTTACAAATGTTTTTTCTGTAAAGGCTCAGTCTGATGGCGATGGTGATTTTCCTACTGTGGTTACGCCAAATCCAGAGGATAAAAGAGCGTTAGATATGGCAATAGTTCAAGCGGAGAAATGTGATGCGGATATTGTACTGGGGACCGATCCTGATTGTGACAGGGTTAATATAGCGGTAAGGACGGAAAC
>X287_Common_Brushtail__coassemble_23_pt1 | contig 33268 bp, 32 predicted proteins | sample X287_Common_Brushtail__metabat2_low_PE_009 | metagenome-assembled genome bin X287_Common_Brushtail
CATTTCTTTGCCTTTAATATGGTTTCCGCAGAAAATGTCGATTTTGAAGACTCCTTTAATAATCAGTTGAAATTCCTAGCAGAGCTGGGCTTTGACGTCGTAGAGCATTATCTGGTCAAGCCGATGGAGATAAAATCCCGCGTGCAGTATTTCTCGGAAAAAATCTCCGATAATGATTTCCCTTCCGACGGACTCGTGCTGGTGCTCGATGAGCTATCGTATGGCAGAAGTCTCGGACGGACGGCGAAGTTTCCACGTGACAGCATCGCCTTCAAATGGGCTGATGAGCAGGCTGTTACAAGACTCAGATATATCGAGTGGAGTCCGTCACGTACGGGTCTCATCAATCCGGTGGCGGTATTTGAACCGGTGGAGCTGGAAGGGACTACTGTCAGCCGCGCGAGCGTGCACAATGTCAGCATACTGAAATCCCTGGCTCTTGGCGCAGGTGATGAGATAACCGTATATAAGGCAAATATGATTATCCCGCAGATAGCAGATAACCTTACCAAAACTGGCACTGTAGTTATCCCGGAGACCTGTCCGGCATGCGGAGGACGAACCGAGATAAAGGTAGAAAATGGCGGAGTGGAGACGCTTGTCTGTGTCAATGAATATTGTCCGGCCAAAAAGCTGAAATCATTTTCACATTTTGTCTCCAGAAATGCGATGAATATAGATGGTATGTCTGATGCAACGATAGAAAAGTTTATCGACGGTGGCTTCCTGGACAGGCTGGAGGATATATATGAGCTTGACAGATACAGAGATGAAATCATAGCCATGGAGGGCTTTGGCGAGACATCTTATACGAATCTCATAAATGCCATTGAGACATCTAAGACTACGACTATGGCAAGGTTTATCAATGCTCTTGGGATACCAAATATAGGCGATGCAAATGCAAAGCTTATATGCAGGCATTTTGATAATAATCTGGAGCGGATACGACATGCTGCGGAGGAAGAGCTCGTGGAGATAGAAGGCATAGGCTCCGTAATCGCCTCAGGCATGGAAAAATACTTTAAAAATAACGAGAATTGTGCTACCATAGATAAGATTGCAGGGCTGCTGCATTTTAAAGAGGCTACAAATACAAATGAGCAGACACTCTCAGGTATGATATTTGTAATAACCGGCTCGTTAAACACATTTACGAACAGAGACGAGCTAAAAAATCTTATAGAAAGCATGGGAGGTAAGGTAACGAACTCTGTTTCGGCAAAAACCTCCTATCTGATAAATAATGATATAACATCGGGTTCCTCCAAAAATAAAAAGGCAAAAAGCCTGAATGTCCCGATTATTACTGAGGAGGATTTCAGACAGATGTTACAGCTATAATCATAAAATATGAAAGGACTTGAATAAAAATGCCGATCAGGATAGATGATGATTTGCCTGTAAAAAAAATATTAGAAGATGAAAATATATTTGTCATGGGGATGGAGAGGGCGCACAATCAGGACATACGACCTCTGGATATCCTTATATTAAATCTGATGCCTTTGAAGGAGGATACGGAGCTGCAGCTTATGAGAAGCCTCTCAAATACACCATTACAGGTTAACATAACTCTACTCCGCACCGTTTCATATGAGTCAAAGAATGTTACAAAAAAGCATCTTGACAGATTTTATGAGGATTTTGAAAGTGTAAGGAACAGGAAGTGGGACGGATTTCTCATAACGGGTGCTCCCGTAGAAAAGCTGGAATTTGAAGAGGTAGACTACTGGAACGAGCTTACTGATATTATGGACTGGTCAGAGAAAAATGTAACCTCGACCATACATATCTGCTGGGGAGCTCAGGCGGGTCTGTATTACAGATATGGTGTGAATAAATATGATCTGCCAAAGAAGCTTTCGGGCATCTATGAGCATCATACGTTCCATAAGAGGACGCCGCTTGTCAGAGGCTTTGACGATTCATTTTTTGTACCGCATTCACGTTATACCGGTATATCAAAGGAAGACATAGTCGCAAATGACAGGCTCGAGATAGTAGCGGAGTCGGACGAGGCAGGCCCATATCTGATTATCGGAGATGGCGGAAAGAATATATTTGTCACAGGTCACCCGGAATATGACGTCTTAACCCTGGACCAGGAGTACAAGAGAGATTTGGGAAAGGGACTAAATCCCGACATCCCTGTAAATTACTATCCGGACGATAATCCAGACAATAAGCCGATTAAATCATGGAGATGTCATGCAAATACGATGTATGCGAACTGGTTGAATTATTACGTATACCAGAGCACCCCGTATGAGTGGTCGTAAATACAGTATTTATGCGTTTTTAGGAGGTAACTATGCTTGGTATTATAGGAGCGATGACTGAAGAGGTCGCACAGCTAAAGGATATGATGAAGGAGCCGTCCGTTTTTCAAAAAGGCGGGATGTGCTTTTATAAGGGATATATAAATGATAAGCAGACGGTTGTCGTAAAGTGCGGCGTAGGCAAGGTAAATGCTGCCATGTGTACGCAGATGATGATTGATAATTTTGATGTTGATGGCATTATAAATACAGGAATAGCCGGATCGTTAAATGCGGATATTAATATAGGAGATATACTAATCGCTACGGATGCGCTTGAGCATGATATGGATGTAGCGGGGCTTGGGTACGGTCCGGGCATCATACCTGATATGGATATGTCGATATTTAAAGCCGACGAAAGACTAAAAGATATGGCGATTTCTGTAGCAGAGAAGGCTTTTTCATCTGCGACTGGCGGCGAATTAGAAAATGAACCGCAGGCTCATGACATAAAAACATTTACAGGCAGGGTAGTGAGCGGAGATCAGTTTATAAGCAGCAAGGAAAAGAAGAAGTGGCTTATAGATACATTTGGCGGAAGCTGCTGTGAGATGGAGGGCGCTGCCATAGCTCATGTTGCCAGCCTTAACGAAGTTCCGTTTCTTATCATAAGAGCCATATCTGACAAGGCAGACGACAGCGCGGAGATGGACTATCCGACATTTGCCGCAAAGGCCATAGATAACAGTATAAAGCTTATGACAGGTATTATTGATATATATTAAGGAGGATGTTCGTGGAAAAAATAGCAAGCTTTAAAATAAATCATTTGCTTCTAAATCCCGGTATATATGTGTCCAGAAAGGATAAGGTCGGTGAAGAGACGATAACTACTTTTGATATCAGGATGACGAAGCCGAATTTTGAACCAGTGATGAATACGGCGGAGGTGCATACGATAGAGCATCTCGGTGCTACATATCTGAGAAATAATGAAAAATATAAGGATAAGATGATATATTTCGGGCCTATGGGATGCCGTACAGGATTTTATCTTGTGATGGCAGGCGATTACGAATCAAAGGATATCGTGGAGCTTATGATAACCATGTTTGAATTTATCAGGCACTATAACGATCCGGTTCCGGGAGCGAACCCGAGGGATTGCGGCAATTACCAGGATATGAATCTGAATATGGCAAATTACCTCGCGGAAAGATATCTGACACAGGTTTTATATCATATCAAAGAGGACAGACTCATCTATCCTGAGGGCTGAACGCCTGTGTTTTTAGGTTATTGACCTTTTAAATAATAAGTGCTACCATAATACGGATTAAAAACGCTTGAGATGAAGCGCAAATATAAATTATAAACTTTGAGAGGTGTAGACAAATGAGTAAAGGTTTTGAAGATTTATTGGCAAAGGTATCACAGTGCAGCAGAAAGACTGTATCAGTAGCATGCGCACAGGACGCTCCTATATTGGAAGCGATAAAGGCGGCAAAGGAGCAGGGCGTAGCAGATGCCATACTGGTAGGCGATGAGGCAAAAATCAGAGAGATAGCTGCAGAAATCGATATGGATCTGAAAGGTTATGATATCGTCAATGAGCCTGATATGTACGAGGCAGCACATAAGGCAGTAGCGCTGGTGCATGATGGCAAGGCGGATATGTATATGAAGGGACTTATCGATACCAAGGGCTTTTTAAAGAGCGTGCTTGATAAGGAGGTAGGTCTCAGAAGCGGCAAGGCTTTATCTCATGTGGCAGTATTTGAGCTGGAGCATGTAGACAGACTCTTATTCCTTACAGATGTTGCATTTATGACTTATCCTACATTGGATGATAAAAAGGATATTATAGCAAATACAGTTGAAGTAGCTCATGCATGCGGCATACCAAATCCAAAGGTTGCTCCGATTGCGGCAGTAGAGGTAGTAAATCCAAAGATGCAGTGTACCGTTGAGGCAGCAGAGCTTACCAGACTTAATGAAGAGGGCGAAATCACAGGCTGTATAGTAGACGGACCTCTTTCCATGGATCTTGCCATCGACCCTGAGGCTGCTGTGCATAAGGGAGCTACCGGCAGAAAGATTGTCGGAGATGCCGATATACTTTTATTCCCTGATATCCATGCAGGAAATATCACATACAAGACTCTAGTACATACAACAAATTGCAAGAACGGCTGTATTATCACAGGTACAAAGGCTCCTGTTATTCTTACATCCAGATCTGACACATTTGAGGTAAAGCTGAATTCTATAGCTCTTGCAGCAGTAGTAGCAGAGGCAATGGGCAAATAAAATATAATATAAGGAGATACGATATAATGTCATTAAAAATTTTAATTATTAATCCCGGCTCCACATCTACAAAGATTGGTGTATTTGAGGATGAAAACTTACTATTTGAAGAAACTCTGAGACATACTACAGAGGAGCTTGCCGGATATAATCTCATAGTAGAGCAGAAGGATTTCCGTAAGAAGGTGATACTGGACGTCCTGGCAGAAAAGAATTTTGATATCAAAACACTGGATGTCTGTGTAGGACGAGGCGGTATGCTCAAGCCTATACCGGGCGGTACATATCCTGTAAGTGATGAGCTTCTGGAGGATCTGAAGATAGGCAGACAGGGACAGCACGCATCCAATCTGGGCGGTATACTTGCCAGAGAGATAGGGGATGAAATCGGAGTTCCGTCATATATCGTAGACCCTGTTGTAGTAGACGAGCTCGAGCCACAGTCCAGACTGTCAGGTGTGCCTGAGGTTCCAAGACGTTCCGTATTCCATGCATTAAACGCAAAGGCTGTAGCAAAGCGTTATGCAAAGGAGCATGGAAAGAAATATGAGGATTTAAATCTTATAGTCGTTCATATGGGCGGAGGAGTATCCGTAGGTGCTCATAAATGTGGCAAGGTAGTAGATGTAAATAATGCTTTGGATGGAGAGGGTGCTTTCTCACCTGAGAGAGCCGGCGGCGTACCATCAGGCGATTTGGTAAAATTATGCTTCTCCGGTAAATATACACAGCAGGAGGTTATGAAGAAGCTGGTAGGAAACGGCGGATTCAACGCATATATCGGCAGTAATGATGCGAGAGACCTGGAAAAGCTGGCAGCAGAAGGAAATCCTGAGGCAAAGGTAGTGCAGGATGCTTTCCATCAGCAGGTAGCAAAGGATATAGGAGCTATGGCTACCGTTCTTTGCGGCAAGGTAGATCAGATAATCCTGACAGGCGGTATCGCATATTCCAAGCTTACATGCGCTGAGCTTGAAAAGAGAGCAGGCTTTATCGCAGGTATTACGGTTTATCCAGGCGAGGATGAGCTTCTGGCGCTTGCTCAGGGCGCTATCCGCGTTATGAATAAAGAAGAAGAACCGATGACATATTAAAAATAAATTGGAACATATTGTCTAAATATAATTTCCTTCATTGTAGATAATATTATTAAGGCGAAAGCCTTAACAAATATGAAAGAAAATGGAGGAAACAAAAATGTCAAGTTCTAATTCAAATTCAGGACGTTCAAGCAAAATGTCTGTTCCGGAAGCTAAGGAAGCCATGAACAGATTTAAGATGGAGGTAGCCAACGAGTTAGGTGTAAACTTAAAGGATGGCTATAATGGTGATTTAACATCAGCTCAGGCAGGTTCTATCGGTGGCGAGATGATTCGTCAGATGGTCAGAAGACAGGAAGAGCAGATGTCAGGCAAGTAAATTCCATCTTTATTTTCTGATTAAATAAAAGTATCGCAGGTATCATTTCAGATGATTGGTATCTGCGATATTTTCTTATGAATATTTTACTTTTTTACACTAGACATTAATTATTACTATGTGGTATAATCGTTGATTGATATGGGTACAAACTGACTCATATAACAATATGGTACATTGTAACAGGAGGATGTAAATAAAATGAGTTTAACAGTAGAGAAACTTGAGCATAGTATGGCAAAGCTTACTATCGAAGTACCGGCAGAAGAATTTGATAAGGCTATTACAGCAGCTTATAATAAGCAGAAGAATAAATTTAGCGTTCCAGGCTTTCGTAAGGGAAAGGTGCCACAGTCATTTATAGAAAAAATGTATGGACCTGAGGTATTTTATGAGGACGCGGCAAATAATCTTATTAATGAGTATTATCCAAAGGAAATCGAGGATATCGAGGAAGTAGAGATTGTATCAAAGCCTGAGATAGACGTAGCTCAGATAGAAAAGGGTAAGAGCTTTATATTTACTGCTGATGTAGCTGTTAAGCCTGAGGTAACACTTGGAGCATATAAGGGTATAGAGGTAGAAGCGGTCAAGACAGAGGTTACTGATGAAGATGTAATGGCAGAGCTGTTACAGGTTCAGAAGGAAAATTCCAGAATGATAAGCGTAACAGATCAGGCTGCTCAGATGGATGATGAGATAGTTCTTGATTTTGATGGTTCTATAGACGGTGTTCCTTTCGATGGCGGAAAAGCAGAGGATTACAAGCTTGTTCTCGGCTCACACTCATTCATAGATACATTTGAAGAGCAGCTGGTTGGAAAGAATATCGGAGAGGATGTAGATGTAAATGTTACATTCCCTGAGGGATATCAGGCAGAGGAATTAGCCGGAAAGCCTGCATTATTTAAGTGTGTTATAAAGGAAATCAAGAGACCTGAGTTACCTGAGTTAGATGATGAATTTGCATCTGAGGTTTCAGATTTTGAGACTCTTGATGAGTATAAAGAGGATATCAGAAAAACACAGCTGGCAAAGAAGGAAAAGGATGCTCAGGACGAAAAGGAATCAAAGCTTATTGATAAGATTATAGAGGGCGCTGAGATGGATATCGCAGAAGCTCAGATCCAGGATATGCAGGAGCAGATAGAGAATGAATTTTCTCAGAATCTCATGTATCAGGGTATAAGATTTGAGCAGTATCTGCAGATGCTTGGCATGAAAGAGGAAGAGTTCTTAGAGCAGGTAAAGCCACAGGCTGAAAAGAGAATCAAGTCACGTCTGGTGCTTGAGGCAGTCGCAAAGGCTGAGGATATCCAGGTTTCTGAAGAGGAAACTGATGAAGAAATCAAGAATATGTCAGAGCAGTATCAGATGGAAGCAGATGCCATCAAGAGCATGTTTGGCGATAAGGAAATGAAGAGCCTTAAGAGCGATATAGCTATTAGAAAGGCTATAAAATTTGTAGTTGATAACGCAAAAGAAGTATAAATCTTTCTACAACGAGAATATCCGGGTATTTATCATATGATGCCGAGCTATTCTCGTTGTTTGTCAGATGAAATATACAGAGTAATTTATGGAGGTGTTTTGAAATGAGTTTAGTGCCATATGTAGTGGAGCAGACCAGCCGCGGAGAGCGTTCTTATGATATATATTCCAGGCTGTTAAAGGACAGAATCATTTTTTTGGGAGAAGAGGTAAATGACGTTACGGCGAGTCTCGTAATCGCACAGCTGCTGTTTTTGGAGTCAGAGGATCCATCAAAGGATATTTCATTATATATCAACAGTCCGGGCGGTTCTGTAACAGCAGGACTTGGTATATATGATACCATGCAGTATATAAAGTGTGATGTATCAACCATTTGCTGCGGCATGGCAGCCAGTATGGGAGCATTTTTGCTCGCAGGCGGCGCAAAAGGAAAAAGATTTGCCCTGCCAAATTCTGAGATTATGATACATCAGCCACTTGGTGGTGCACAGGGGCAGGCTACAGAGATAGAAATTGCTGCAAAGCATATTTTAAAGACGAAGGAAAAGTTAAATAAGATGCTGGCTGAGAATACCGGAAAGCCATATGATATTATCGCAGCGGATACAGAGCGTGACAACTGGATGTCTGCAGATGAAGCCTGTGAATATGGACTGGTAGACAGCGTGATAACGAATAGATAGGGATAGAAGAGGTAATTTCATGGCAGAGCGCGTTGATGATAGGAAAAGATGTTCTTTTTGTAATAAAACCCAGGACCAGGTTAGAAAGCTTATAGTAGGTCCAAATGCATTTATATGCGATGAGTGTATACAGATATGCTCAGAGATACTTGATGAGGATATGGATTTTGATGATACAGATGAAGACATCAATCTCCTTAAGCCAAAGGAAATTAAAGACTTTCTGGACCAGTATGTAATAGGCCAGGAGGAGGCAAAAAAGGTTCTGGCTGTAGCGGTTTATAACCATTATAAGAGAATAGTTGCTGACAGAGACTTTGATGTAGAGCTCCAGAAAAGTAATATTCTTATGATAGGACCTACAGGTTCAGGCAAGACCTATCTGGCACAGACACTGGCAAAGCTGCTGAATGTGCCATTTGCGATAGCAGACGCTACTGCGCTGACTGAGGCAGGCTATGTAGGAGAAGATGTAGAAAATATCCTCCTAAAGCTGATACAGGCAGCAGATTATGATGTAGCACGTGCAGAGCATGGTATCATCTATATAGATGAGATAGATAAGATAACAAAGAAGAGTGAAAACGTATCAATAACTAGAGATGTATCAGGCGAAGGTGTACAGCAGGCTCTGTTAAAGATAGTTGAGGGTACGGTTGCTTCAGTACCTCCTCAGGGAGGCAGAAAGCATCCTCATCAGGAATTTATTCAGATTGACACTACAAACATTTTATTTATCTGTGGCGGAGCCTTTGACGGACTCGATAAGATTATAGAAAACAGAATCGGTCAGAAGGCCATAGGCTTTAATGCAGAGATAGTAGACAAATCCGAGACAGAGGTAGGAGAGATGCTCAAGCAGGTAACACCTCAGGATTTGATTAAGTATGGTATTATACCTGAATTTGTAGGACGTGTACCGATTACCGTTACTCTGGATCTGCTGGATGAAGCGGCTCTGGTCAGGATATTGACCGAACCAAAGAATTCAGTTGTCAAGCAGTACAAGAAGCTGTTTGAGTTGGACGGAGTAGAACTCGAATTTTCTGATGAAGCCCTGAGCGAGATAGCAAAAGAGGCTATGGAGAGAAAGACGGGAGCCAGAGGCCTCAGGTCTATAATAGAAAAGGCTACTCTTGATACCATGTATGAGATACCGTCAGATGATACCGTTAGAAAATGTATCATAGACAGGGATGTTGTAGTAGATGGTACGAAGCCTGAGCTTTTGTATCGTGAAACTCCTGCTGCAAAGAAGCAGATGGTAAAGAAGCGTACCAAAAGCAGCAGCGGAGAGATAGCATAAGGAAAGAGTGATAAAATTGACAGTAAATCAGAATCTGCCAATGATTATTTTAAGGGGAACCGTGATTATGCCCGGTGCATCCTCACAGATGGATATGGTAAACAAGGAATCCTGCAATGCGGTCGTAAAGGCAATGCAGGGTGACGGAAGGATATTCATGGTGGCTGCAAAACCGGGAACTTCAACGGTTCCTGAGTTATATAATACAGGTGTTATAATAAAGGTAAAGCAGATCGTAAAGCTCCCTGATAAGACCATGAGGGTGCTGATAGACGTCGAAAACAGAGCGGAGCTCCTCGACTATGGACAGGAGCAGCTTAATGCGCCGTTAAAGGGCAAATATTATACCTGTAACATCGAGCCTGTAGAGGAAGTAACAACAGAATACAGCTATGAGACGGAATCATTGACGAGGATGCTCAAGGATTGCCTGAAGAAGTGTTTTGCAAACGGAGTCGGTTCCACAAACAAAATAGTTTTTAGACAGCTGATTGGCATAGAGGAGCTTGGAGCTTTGACAGATGGAATCGCCGAATTTGCAAATATTCCATATGAGAAGAAGCAGCAGCTTTTGGAAACGGCAGATGTCAACTCGAGGGCATTTCTGCTGATGCAATTCATGGATGAAGAGCTTGAGATAGCTGAAATCAGAAATGAAATCCAGGAAAAGCTGAAGGAATGTGTAAATAAGCATCAGAGAGAATATGTCCTTCGTGAGCAGCTAAAAGTTATAAAAAAGGAACTGGGAGAAGACGATTCTGCCAGTCAGGCTGCGCTGTATGAGGAAAAGCTTGACGCGCTAAAAGCACCGGATGAGGTAAAGGAAAAGCTCAAAAAGGAGCTGTCACGCTACAAGACTATGAATCCGGCTATGGCTGAAAGCAGCGTTATATCAAATTATCTCGATGCCCTGTTTGAATATCCATGGTCCAAATCCAGTAAGGAAAATACCAATCTGAAAAAGGCTATAAAAATACTCGAGAGTGACCACTATGGTTTGAAAGAGGTAAAAGAGAGAATCATCGATTATCTTGCTGTACATATCCTAAATGGCAAGGGAAATATGCCTATTATCTGCCTGGTAGGACCTCCGGGTACCGGTAAGACCTCCATAGCAAAATCCATAGCAAAAGCCACAAATAAGGAATATGCGAGGATGTCACTCGGCGGCGTTCGGGATGAGGCGGAAATCAGAGGACACAGAAAGACCTATGTAGGAGCGATGCCGGGACGTCTGGTGCAGCTCATTACAAAGACAGGAACGAATAATCCGCTTATATTACTTGATGAGATAGATAAGGTTAGCAGCGATTACAGAGGAGATGTATCATCAGCTCTTCTTGAGGTGCTCGACAGCGAGCAAAATGTCAGATTTAATGACCATTATTTTGAAGTCCCTGTAGATTTGAGCAATATCTTGTTTGTTGCTACAGCAAATGATGTATCAACGATACCGGGACCTCTCCTTGACAGGATGGAGCTGATAGAGATATCAGGATATACTGCTACGGAGAAGTTTCATATTGCAAAGCTCTATCTGTTAGACAAAGCCAGAAAAAATAACGGGCTTACCAAGACGAATTTTAAGGTAAATGATGAGGCCATAAGGTATATCATCAGATATTATACCAGAGAAGCCGGAGTGCGTGATCTGGAGAGAAATATTGATAAGCTCTGCCGTAAGGCATGCAGGCTGCTTCTGACAGAGGATATAGAGTGCGTAAGGGTTACCAAAAAGAATATATCTGAATTCCTTGGAACTGAAAAATACAGGGATGAGGATACTGACCTTGCTGACAAGACAGGTATAGCCAGGGGCCTCGCGTGGACTGCCGTAGGCGGTGTTACACTCGATATAGAGGTAAATGTGATGCCGGGTAACGGACAGATGCAGCTGACAGGTAAGCTTGGCGATGTAATGAAGGAATCGGCGATAACAGGCTTGAGCTATATACGTTCGCTTAAGGAAGCAAGAGATCTCGGCGATGATTATTTCGAAAAGCATGATATACATATCCATATTCCTGAAGGAGCTGTACCAAAGGATGGACCATCTGCGGGCATTACAATGGCGACGGCGATTTATTCCGCCATATTTGACAGGCCTGTGTGTGGCAGCCTTGCCATGACGGGAGAGATAACGCTTAGAGGGCAGGTGCTTCCGATAGGAGGCCTGAAGGAAAAGCTCCTGGCGGCAAAGACCATAGGAGTGACAAGGGTTATCGTACCTGTGATGAATAAGAAGGATGTTATGGAGCTTGATGATGAGATAATATCCGGACTTGATATCTGTTATGCTGAGCATATGGATGAGGTACTATCTCTGGCGCTTGTATAGAGCAGATGCTCAGGGTCTATATTTTATAATGGGAGTTTTTTCATATGATAATAAAAAATGCCGCTCTTGAGACGGTTTGCGGTATAACCAGTAAGCTGCCTGATAACAGGCTGCCGGAGGTTGCTTTTGCAGGAAAATCAAATGTAGGTAAATCTTCATTGATAAATGCGCTCTTAAACAGAAAGGCGCTTGCGAGGACATCGTCCCAGCCGGGCAAGACCCAGACGATAAATTTTTATAATGTAAATGACAGTCTGTATTTTGTCGACCTGCCCGGATATGGCTACGCGCAGGTATCCAGAGAAATCAGGGCGAAATGGGGTCAGATGATTGAGAGATATCTGAACCGTTCCACGCAGCTAAAAAGGGTGTTTCTGTTAATCGATATAAGACATGAGCCGTCAGAAAACGATTGCATGATGTATAACTGGATTATCTCCAAAGGGTATGAGCCGGTTATTATCCTTACGAAGCTTGATAAGCTGAAGAGAAGCCAGGTAGATAAAATGGTAAGCACTATAAAGAAGAAGCTGCAGCCTGTACCCGGTACTGTGATTATCAAATTTTCTGCGCAGACAAAGCAGGGCAGGGATGAGATACTCAATCTTATCGAAGGAACGATAACAGAATCATAAAAATATGGCAGATATAGTAATAATCTATATCTGCCATAAATTTTTTATCAGATAGTCATATACCTCAGGACTTTTGGATTTCCAGTTGTCACAGATGGCTACTGCATGCGAACGGGTCGGAACGCTTATCTTCAGATCTAACAGAGTATCCTTTCTGTCCATAATCACGCAATTTACAGTATATTCATTATGCTCATTTTTTTCATAATCCGCATATATTTCGGATTCATTTTTTATATTAATTTTTTCGGTCTGATAAAATTCTAATATATCCTGCTTGATAGCATAAGGAATACGATTTTCAAAAAGACTCAGGGCTTCTTCACCCTTGGCTGTTATCTTGTAGTGAGTGGAGCTCCTTATCGTTGATGCTGTAACGAATTCGTCGTCCAGTAAGCCGTTTATAGCCTCCTGCAGATTGAAATAATTCGTATATCCCTTATCCAGAACAAATTCGGAAATCTGGGAATTTGTAAGTGTGTAATCCACTCTGTCAAGCATATACAGCACTATTAACTTATATAAAACAAGCGCATCATTTGTCATAGTATCTTTCCCTTTGTAGTACAAACCGTTTTATCAGAAATCATCTAAATAACGGCGGAATACTAAATATAATATCACTACATATGGTTAAAAGCAATACTGTTAATTTGTGATTTTATTGTTAATAATTATTAAGTAATAAAAATTTAACTTGACGGACATAGGGCTTGAAACTATAATAAGTGGTGTCAAATTAAAAAATTATTCTTAAAGGAATTCTTCGATTTTCCCAGTATTTAATTTTTAGTTATTGCTATATTTTGAGAGGAGTTTTATTTTTATGGACTTTAAAAGTGCGTCACTGGCAGAAATGAGACAATTTGTAAAATCTAATGGTATAAAAGGCGTTTCAGCCTTAAAAAAAGCCGATTTGGCTGAGTATCTGACCAATCTGGTGCAGTCAGAGCCAGACAGAAAATTTATCGAAACAGGTGAGACGAAAGCACCTGAAGCAAAGACAGAAGCAAAGACAGAAGAAAAGGCTGAAGTAAAGGAAGAGGCAAAACAAGAAGAAAAGACTGGTGAAAAGACCGGTGAAAATGGCAGATATTATTCAAGATATAATCAGTATGGTTCAAACAGAAACAGACAGTCATATCAGGGCTCCCAGACAAATTCAAGAGTAGATTATGTATCGGATTCAAACAGCAGAGACAGGGTTATAGAGCGACAGAATAATTATGGCGACAGACGTAATGGCAGATATGACAGAAGAAATTCAAACAATGGGTCGAATAATCCAAAGTCGGAAAATCATGCTCAGCGCGGTGAGTATACGCATAGAAATGAAAGACCGCAAAACCTGTTAGTGGATGATCCTGCTCTTTTGGCAGAATATGACAGCGGCAATGTAGCAAATGGTATTTTGGAGGTTATGAGCGAGGGCTATGGATTTATAAGAAGTGCAAATTATATGCCCGGAGATCAGGATATATATGTATCCCCACAGATGATAAGAAAATATGGTCTTAAGACCGGCGATATCATCGAAGGAAATATAAAGATTAAGACGCAGAGCGAGAAATTCAGTGCGCTGCTTTATATAAAGACGATTAATGACGAAGATCCAAATGTTGTTTCGAAGAGAAAGCCATTTGAAGAGCTGACACCTATTTTCCCAAATGAAAGAATAGTGCTTGATGGAGATAATTCTCCTGTGCCAATCAGGATGATGGATTTGCTTGCTCCTATAGGAAAGGGACAGAGAGGCATGATTGTATCGCCTCCAAAGACTGGTAAGACCACGCTCCTAAAGCAGATTGCCAAGAAAATCAGTACTACATATGATGACATACATCTGCTGGTGCTGTTGATAGATGAAAGACCTGAGGAGGTCACTGACATCAGAGAGTCGATAGAAGGACCAAATGTAGAGGTTATCTATTCTACATTTGATGAGCTCCCTGAGCACCACAGAAGAGTATCTGAGATGGTTATAGAACGAGGTAAACGACTGGTTGAGCAAAAGAAGGATGTCGTTATCCTCCTGGATAGCATCACACGTTTAGCGAGAGCATATAACCTGACGGTACAGCCTAGCGGCAGAACTCTTTCAGGCGGTCTCGATCCGGCAGCGCTTCATATGCCAAAGAAGTTTTTTGGTGCAGCGCGTAATATGAGAGAGGGCGGCAGCCTTACGATTCTTGCTACTGCACTTGTAGAGACAGGAAGCAAGCTCGATGATGTGGTATTTGAGGAATTTAAGGGTACTGGTAATATGGAGCTGGTGCTTGACAGGAAATTGTCTGAGAAGAGGATATTCCCGGCTATAGACATAGCAAAATCGGGAACCAGAAGAGACGACCTGCTGCTAAATAAAGAAGAGCAGGAGGTAGTATACGCCCTTCATAAGGCCATGACAGGAAATAAAGCAGAGGAAATGCTGGAGGATGTGCTGAAGCTTTTTGTCAGAACCAAAAATAATGAAGAATTTATGTATTATGTCAAAAAATCTCTGCTCAGAAGGTGATTTTACGGCATGATTTTCAGCTTGCGAAATTTTTGAAAAAAGCGCTTGCATTCGCTTATAGTGCTATGCTATAATACAAAAGCTGTGTTTTATGGAGAGATAAGGCGCAAGCCTATATAATAGTAAAAATATTGCAAAGAGGTGAAAGAACATGAGAGAAGGAATACATCCAGATTATTATCAGGCAAAGGTTGTATGCAACTGCGGTAACGAATTTGTAACAGGATCTACAAAGCCTGAGATTCACGTTGAAATCTGCTCAAAGTGTCATTCATTCTATACAGGTCAGCAGAAGGCTGCTAAGGCTCGTGGAAGAATTGATATGTTTAATCGTAAGTATGGCGTTAAGCAGGACAACTAATATATGAATGACAGGCTGGGGTTTTAAAATCCCAGCCTGTTTTACTTTTTTGCAGGTGAATGGAAAATATGAAAAAGGTTAGAATCGGCGGTCAGGCAGTCATAGAGGGCGTTATGATGAAAAATGGCGATAAATACGCTGTGGCAGTAAGAAAGCCTGACAAAGAAATAAATGTGGATATAGAAGAATATAAACCTATCGGAGAGAAAATAAAGATACTCAAGCTTCCGATATTGCGCGGTATAGTTAATTTCATCGAATCTCTGGTTATCGGAGTAAAGACACTGACATATTCGGCGCAGTTCTTTGAGGACGAGGAAGAACAGGAAAAAAAGTCTGAGGATAAAAAGGAAGGTTTATCCGGATTTGAGATTTTTCTCACTGTAGCTTTTTCTCTGGTATTTGCTATATTGCTTTTTATGATGCTTCCAGCATTTGCGGCGGAGCTTCTCGGCAAGGTGGTAAAGCTTCATTTTGTTATCGCTTTGTTTGAGGGCATCCTGCGTTTGGCTATATTTTTGCTATATGTGGTTTTGATATCCAGAATGGAGGATATAAGGAGAGTATATATGTATCATGGCGCGGAGCATAAGTCCATAAATTGTCTGGAATCCGGTCATGAGCTGAATGTGGAAAATGTGCGTCAGGCATCCAGATATCATAAAAGATGCGGAACCAGCTTCCTATTCATTGTGATGATAATTACCATTATAGTATTTATGTTTATTAATTTTGATGTTATGTGGCAGAGACTGCTTTGCAGGCTGCTTCTGATTCCTGTTATAGCAGGTATATCATATGAGTTTATCATGTTCGCGGGACGAAGTGATTCGAAGGTGGCGCATATACTGAGTCTGCCCGGGATGTGGCTGCAGAGACTGACCACCAGAGAGCCGGATGATGATATGATAGAGGTTGCGATTAAATCTGTAGAGGCCGTGCTTGACTGGCAGGCATATCTTGATGCCATGCAAAAGGACGAATTAGAGGATTAGAGACGGGATAGTATTATGAAACAAGGGGAATTAATAAACGAGGGTTCTAAGCGTCTTTTTGACTGTGATGTACCTGATTATCGTACGGACGCTGAGCTGCTGTGGCAATATGTATCTGGCAAGGATATGGCACATATGATACTTGATGCGGACATGGAGGCAGATTATGATCTGGCAGACAGATATATGGCATTGATAGAAAAGAGATGCACCAGATATCCTTTGCAATATATCACCGGTACGCAAAATTTTATGGGATATGATTTTGCCACATCGGAAAATGTGCTTATACCGAGGCAGGATACGGAAACCTTGGTGTGCCAGGCACTTGATATTTTGGCGCAGATGCGTCAAAAGGTTGTCCCGGGGCAGGTGATTAGAGTGCTTGATTTGTGCTGTGGAACCGGCTGCATAGGGCTTTCGATAAAGCTTGCACATCCTGATATAGAGCTTACTTTGGCGGATATATCAGATGCGGCCATAGATCTCGCAGGACAAAATGCTGACACTTATCATATAGACTGCAATATCATACAATCCGATCTGTTCCAAAATATAGATTATGGATATGACATGATTGTATCAAATCCACCATATATAAGGAGCGCCGTTATAGACGGTCTTATGCCTGAGGTAAGGGATTTTGAACCGAGGCTGGCTTTGGACGGTGCTGATGATGGATTGTTATATTATAGAAAAATCATAAAAGAGGCAGGAGAGTTTCTGAAAAATGGCGGATATTTATTATTTGAGATTGGTAATGACCAGGCATCTGAAGTATTGCAGCTCCTTGTAGATGCGCATTTTACGGCCTATGGCTGTATCAGGGATCTGTCGGGAAATGACAGAGTCGTAATAGCGGGATTATAAATATTATAAACAGGGAGAAAACAGATATGTTTGACAGATTAGACGATTTAATAGATAAGCTGGATACAATTAATAATCAGCTGACCGATCCTTCGGTTGTATCGGATCAGAACAGGTTTAGAAGCCTTATGAAGGAGCAGAGTGAGCTGGTACCTATTGTAGAAAAGTATAAGGAATATAAAAGTGCGCAGGAGACCATCGATGAGAGCCTTATGATGCTGGATGAGGAAAGCGATGAGGAGATACGGGAGCTTGCAAAGGAGGAGTTAAGTGATGCGAAGGCAAAGCTTGAGCAAACAGAGCAGGAGCTCAAGATATTGCTGCTTCCAAAGGATCCAAATGATGATAAAAATGTCATCGTAGAAATCAGAGCGGGTGCAGGCGGAGATGAAGCTGCTTTATTTGCGGCGGAGTTATATCGTATGTATGTGCATTATGCAGAAGGCAGGCGATGGAAATGCGAGCTCGTTTCCGTGGAGGAAATAGGTATAGGAGGCATGAAATCAGTAACGTTCATGGTTACCGGAAATGGTGCTTATTCTGTGCTGAAATACGAGAGCGGTGTGCATCGCGTGCAGAGAGTACCTGAGACGGAATCCGGCGGGCGTATCCATACATCGACAGCCAGTGTGGCAGTTTTGCCAGAAGCTGATGAAATGGAAGAAATAGAGATACCTGAAAAGGATTATCGTATAGATGTAATGAGAGCATCAGGTAATGGTGGACAGTGTGTAAATACGACAGATTCTGCCGTGCGTCTGACACATTATCCTACCGGCATAGTGGTTTACAGTCAGACCGAGAAATCACAGCTTCAGAATAAGGCAAAGGCATTTGCCTTACTTCGTGCAAAGCTCTTGGATTTGGAGATGCAGAAGCGTCATGATGAAGAAGCGGATCTGAGACGAAGCCAGGTGGGAACAGGCGACCGTTCAGAAAAGATACGTACCTATAATTTCCCTCAGGGACGTGTAACGGATCACAGGATAGGACTTACGTTATACAAGCTTGATAAGATCATGAATGGAGATATTCAGGAAATTATTGATGCCTGTATTGCGGCAGATCAGGCTGCAAAGCTTGCAAAGATGAACGAATAATAAAAAATGACAGAAGGAGAGGCTGAGAAAAATGTCAGGCTTTATGGATAATATCAGAAGGGTTGAACCCTATGTACCGGGCGAACAGCCCAAAAATAAAAACGTAATAAAGCTAAATACAAATGAGAACCCATACGGGCCATCACCGAAGGTTAAGGATATAAGTGTAAATCTGGATTATTTAAGACTTTACCCGGATCCGGCAGCTGCAGATCTGGTAGAGGCGATTGCGGATTATCATGGTTTCAAACCTGAAAATATATTCGTAGGAGTCGGTTCAGATGATGTCATTGCCATGTCATTTTTGACATTTTTTAACTCTGATAAACCGATTTTATTTCCGGATATTACCTACTCATTTTATAAGGTATGGGCAGCTCTTTTTAATATACCTTATGAGTGCCAGCCGCTCGATTCGGATTTCAGACTGGTGAAATCTGATTATATGAAGGAAAATGGAGGCATCATATTCCCAAATCCGAATGCTCCGACAGCGATTTATGAGGATATAGGAACAGTAGAAGAGATTATCAGGGAAAATCATGATTCTGTGGTAATCATTGATGAGGCATATATTGACTTCGGAGGTGAAAGCGCGATTTCACTTGTCGATAAATATGACAATCTGCTGGTTGTCAGAACATTTTCCAAGTCACGTTCGATGGCTGGCCTCAGGATAGGATATGCCATTGGAAACTCACTGCTGATTAAGGCATTAAATGATGTCAAGTATTCATATAATTCATATACCATGAACAGACCATCCATCATATATGGCGTGGCGTCTGTCGAGGACGATGAATATTTCAAGGATACAGTGGCAAGGATCGTGGCAACCAGAGAGAAGTTTATAAAGGATATCAAGCCGCTTGGCTTCACGTGCCTGCCTTCGTCAGCAAATTTTGTATTTGCCACACATAGGAGCGTTCCTGCAAAGGAAATATTTATGGCTGCAAGAGAAAAAAATATCTTTGTAAGGCATTTTGATCTCCCAAGGATAGATAATTATCTGAGGATAACCATAGGAACTGATGAAGAAATGAAAGCATTTGTCACATTTATAAATGAATTTTTGAACAGCAAAAAAGATAATTGCAAATAATCAGATTATTCCACGCTAATCCACAAAAAGTGGAACTAAAAGCATTGACGAAACAATAGAATATTACTTATGATAAATCCATGAGAAAACGTTTTCCTAAATATGAATCACAGGACAGACCGGTAGACCTGTGAAATAAAATAATAGGAGATTTTCATGGATTTATTTAATTTTGCAGAATATATCAAGGCTCATATCAATGAAGGCTGGGATAAGGAGGATATATTTCCGGAGGTCATAAGGGTTACAAAAAATAACGGCGTAGAATTTACCGGCATCATATTTAAGAGGAAGGACAGTAATATATGCCCTACCATATATCTGGAGAGCTATCATGAAATGTATGTGCGTGGCGCCGGTATGGAGGAGGTTATGGCTGCCATCAGAGCCTCATATGAAAGAAGCGAGGAGGAGGCTGATTCCATTAAGTCCTCATTTGCCCATCTGGAAAAGGATAAGGATAAGGTGGTTTTAAGACTGATTAATTATCAAAAGAATAAAAAACTTCTTGAGGATGCGCCTTATATCCCATTCAACGATCTGGCGATAAGCTTTAGATGGATAGTAAAAATGGATGATTCCGGTATGGCATCTGCACTTGTTACAAATGCAGATATGAAGGACTGGGGGCTCGACACAAAGGAGTTATATAAGCTCGCCTCGGAAAACAGCAAAAGACTCTTCTCATACAGCATAGACGGCATGATAGAAAAGATAAAAAAGCTTAGCGCAGAGTATCCTGGATTTGACATTGAGGAGATAGCTGAGTATGCGGACAGCGACGACATGTTGTATGTGCTCAGTAATGAACAGCAGCTAAACGGTGCGACATGTATGCTTTATCCGGGGGTCATAGAAAGCTGCGCCGAGATTGCCGGAGGAAGCATCTATATCATACCTTCGAGTATTCATGAGATTATCTTTATCAATGAAAAATATGCAGATCCGGACGAATTGAAAAACACATTAAAGGAGGCAAATAATTCTGTCGTTTTACAAACGGACATCCTATCAGACAATATATATTATTATGATAGAACAGAGAAAAAATTAACAATTGCATAAGCTCCAAAACGGCTTATTTTCTTGACAAAATCCTGCCTATGACATAGAATTAAACCATTGATACAATGTAGTTGGGAGGATAATATAATGGCTGAAAGCTATATTTCCAGAAGGGACAGAATAGTTGCATCGGCCATCGAGTTAATTGGAGATTCCGGTTTACAGGCACTTACCACAAAAAATCTTGCCAGACGTGAAAATATTTCAGAGGCATTGATATATAAGTATTTTGGTGGAATAAACGACGTATTGGTAGAGGTCGTTAAAGAATATGTTAATTGGGATACCAGCATACAAAAAACTGTCAGTAATATGGAAGGCACATATCTGGAGAAGATACGTTACTATATTGATACATATGCTACCTATTATGATAACTATATAGGTATGGCGGCGGTTATGCTTCAGTACGAGGAGCTGCTGCATCTGGTAGAGACCAGAGATATTATATCAGCATGTATCCTTGACAGAAATGATTTTGTATGTAATCTTTGTCAGAATGCGCTAGACAGCAAGGAAATCAGACCTGTGTTTACAGCCAAAGAATTAACACTTATCTTTAATGGAATTATGAGCGAAGTGTTGCTGGAGAGAAGGACTAAATATTTCAAAAAAAGCATTCGTATCGAGATGAAAGAAATAATTAACAGGTTGGACAAGATGCTTAAGGTTTAAGATATTGGTAAGGAGGATTTTTGTTGTGAAGATATTGATTGCCGAGGATGATGTAGCAAATGCAAAATTTTTGTCAAAATACTTGGGAAAATTTGGCGAAGTAATTATAGCAACAGATGGTATATCTGCTGTAGACGAATATGTAAATGCACTGGAAAAGGGCGAGCGTATCGAGCTGGTTTGCCTGGATATTATGATGCCAAAGCTTGATGGTTATAAGGTGCTTGCCTCTATCAGAAGTGCTGAGAGAAAGCATGGCGTTTCAAGGATGCTGAGATCAAAGATTATAATGACGAGCGCGCTTGATGAAGCGAGCTTTGACAGTAAGCTTGCCAGCGATGATTATGATGATTATATCTGCAAGCCTATTGATATTATTAAGCTTAATGATATTCTCAAAAAGCTGGATATTATCTGATTTAGGGATGAGACATGATGGATTTATTTGACTATATGAGAGAGAATTATCAGGACGACGATGCCCCTCTTGCAAAAAGACTCAGACCTGATAATCTCGATGATGTGGTAGGACAGGAGCATATATTGGGCAGGGATAAGCTGCTATACAGAGCGATTAAGGCAGACAGACTTAGCTCATTGATATTATATGGTCCGCCCGGAGTAGGAAAGACTACTCTTGCCATGGTTATCGCTCATTCCACCAAAGCAGATTTTCGTCAGCTGAATGCCACCACGTCAGGTAAGAAGGACATGGAGCAGGTTATTGAAGAGGCAAAGAGCCTGCGCGGCATGTATAACAGAAAGACCATATTGTTCATAGATGAGATACATCGATTTAACAAATCCCAGCAGGATTATCTGCTGCCTTTTGTGGAGGATGGCACAGTTATACTTATTGGCGCTACCACGGAAAATCCATATTTTGAGGTGAACGGAGCTTTAATTTCCAGGTCCAATATATTTGAACTGAAACCGCTTACAAATAAAGATATAAAAAAACTCGTATTAAAGGCTGTTTATGACCCGAAGGGCATGGGCGCCTTTAATGCCTGTATAGATGATGATGCGGCAGACTTTCTAAGCGATATGGCAGGAGGAGACGCCAGAAATGCCCTAAATGCTGTGGAGCTTGGAGTATTGTCAACTGACCGTTCGGAGGATGGAAAGATACATATCACGCTTCCTGTAGCGGAGGAGTGCATACAAAAACGAGCGATAAGATATGATAAGGATGGAGACAATCACTATGATATTATATCGGCTTTTATAAAAAGCATGCGCGGCTCCGATCCTGATGCGGCGGTATTTTACCTGGCAAAGATGCTATATGGGGGAGAAAGCGTTACCTTTATAGCCAGACGTATCATGATTTGCGCCAGCGAGGACGTGGGAAATGCAGATCCAAATGCTATATGTGTCGCAACAGCATGCGCACAGGCAGTAGAAAGAGTAGGCATGCCGGAGGCGCAGATTATTCTGGCTCATGCAGCGATATATGTAGCGAGCGCTCCAAAGAGTAATGCCATCGTAAATGCGATAGGTGATGCGATGTCTGCGGTAAAAAATGAGGAGACAGGACAGGTACCGATGCACCTAAGGGATACGCACTATGGCGGAGCATCAAAGCTTGGAAGGACAGGATATAAATATGCACATGATTATGAAAATCATTATGTGAAGCAGCAATATCTTCCGGATGAGATGGTAGGACGTGTATTCTACGAGCCGTCTGATAATGGATATGAAAAGCATATTAAAGAATATTTTCAGAGGATAAAAAAGGATTGATACAAATGTTAGTCAGAGTTCTTGCTTTTATATGTGCCATAGTGTTGCTTTTGAGCGTAGTAGCAGCGTGTATACTTGGATTTATGGGCAGTAAATATTTCCTGCCGATGTTTTTTGTGTGCGTCCTGGTTTCGGTGCTTATGTGGGCCATATCGCTTATCACAAGGCTGCTAAAGAACAAGGGACAGGAAATGATGCAGGAAAATCAGAGCGAAAAAGATAATATTGAAAAATAAAATGTTATCTGATATACTCTTTAAAGCTATAATTTAAGGCGAGGTAGATAAGATGAGTTTATTAAGTGAATGGCGTGATTATGCATATGCATTTGATGACAGAACGACCAATGGAAGAAAGTTCTGGTATGATTATTTTCAGATGGAAAAGGGTATCTATGAAAAATTATTAGATGATCCTACGGCTGAGCCTGTAAAGGGAACAGTAAAGGAAGTAGCTGACAGATTTGGCGTCAGCATCCAGAATATGATTGGCGTATTGGATGGCATGGACGACAGCCTTGTTGCATCAAATAATCTTGATGATGTAACAGAGGATTCTGAGGTAGTTTTAGCCCTTGACTATGAAAAGCTGTATATGAATATGGTAGGCTGTAATGCTGAGTGGCTCTATACCCTTCCACAGTGGGATAAGATTTTACCTAAAGAAAGAAGAGACGAGCTTTATAAACTGGAGAAGACCTCTAAGACTCTTGTGAAACCACCTAAGGTTGGCAGAAATGACCCATGTCCGTGCGGCAGCGGCAAGAAGTATAAAAAGTGCTGTGGAAGATAAATTAAATGAAAACCAGTTAAAGGCAGTTAAGCATGATAAAGGTCCCATGATGGTTATAGCAGGTCCGGGCTCAGGAAAAACCACCGTTATATCACACAGATTAAACCATATGGTAAAGAATCTGGGTGTATCAGGCTCAAACATTCTTGTGATTACATTTACAAGAGCGGCAGCAGCAGAGATGCAGCAGAGATATGAGCAGATGACGGGCAGTACGGATAATATAACCTTTGGGACCTTTCATTCTGTCTTTTATATGATACTTAAAAAAGCATACAGATATTCCGGCTCAAACATACTTCATGAAACAGACAAATGTAGATTTGTAGGCGAAGCCATCGATAAGCGCGGCATAGCATATGACAGCCGTGATGATTTCGTGAAGTATTTTGTGTCAGAGATAAGCTATGTAAAAAGCAATATGACAGAGCCTTATACATTTGTCAGCAAATGTGGCACAAACGATGAATTTGTCAGCGTTTATAACAGCTATGAAAGATTCTTAAGAGATAATAATAAGATAGATTTTGATGATATGCTGGTCATGTGCTATCAGCTCCTTAAAGGTCGGATGGACATCAGGAGAAGCCTGATAAACAGATACAGATATATTCTTATCGATGAATTCCAGGATATAAATCCCATACAATATGAGGTCGTAAAGCTGTTGATGAGCAGGGAGAGAAATCTGTTCGTTGTAGGAGATGACGACCAGTCCGTATACAGTTTCAGAGGAGCAAAGCCGGAGCTGATGCTCAATCTGAAAAAGGACTTCCCTGACGTTTTATATGTATATCTAAATATTAATTACAGATGCGGCCGTGCCATTACGATGGCGTCAGAAAGAGTAATCAGTCATAACAAATGCCGTTTCAGGAAACAGATTACTTCGCCTTATCAGGAGAATCAATCAGAACGTATACATATAAATTATACGGAGACGGCCAGAGATCAAAATATACATATCGTCAATCAGATATTAAAGCTGAATAAGCAGGGTGTTCCATTTGGACAGATGGCGGTGCTTTTTCGCACAAATACAGAGCCTAGAGGACTTTCCCATAACATGATGGAGTACAATATCCCATTCAGGCTCAAGGAAACTATGCCTGATATATTTAACCATTTTGCCTGCGATAATATTATGGATTATATGAAGGCTGCAAAGGGAGATTTGCCACGGAGCAGGATGCTAAAGATTATGAATCACCCTAACAGATATATCAGCAGAAACAGTCTGCCTGAAGGACAGGTGGATTTTGATGAGCTGATGGAAGTCTATAGTGATAAGCCATATATGGTGGAAGAGATTATGATATTTAGCAGGGATCTTGAACGTATATCCGCTATGAAGCCCTATGCTGCCATAAATTATATCAGAAAAGCGATTGGATATGATTGTTATATAAATGAATATGCGTCGGCCAGGGGAGTGGATGCAAAGGAATATATGGACATGCTTGATGATTTGCAAGAGATGTCAAGAGATTTCCTCAGTTTTGATGCATGGTTTGCATATAGGACGGAATATGCCAAAAAGCTGAAGGAATATGCAGAGTCAAAGACGGGTCCTGAGGATGCGGTAACACTTGCTACGATGCATAGCTCGAAGGGACTGGAGTTTGATCATATATTTATCATGAATTGTGTCGAAAAAAATATCCCTCACAAGAAGGCTTGTGAGGATGATGATATAGAGGAGGAACGCAGGATGTTTTATGTGGCAATGACAAGGGCAAGATACGGCCTTAATATATATTGTCCCAAGACGTTATATGGAAAGCGCACCCTGCCCTCAAGGTTTCTGAACGAAATGAATGAGACCGGTTAATCCGGCATATTGTTAAATTCTTCCTCATCAAGCAGCTCGTCAAATGCGTCGGCTGCTTTTTCAAATTCATCTTCGTCATCGATGGTCGTAAGAGATATGTCGTCATCGGCTAACTCCTGATATCTGTACAGCAGTAAATCATCAGATTCGTAGTCTTCTGAGGAAGCTGCAGGCATAAGGGCGGCATAGTCCTTTCCATCTACTGGAAAGACTGCGACTACATAAAACTCGGCCGTGCTTCCATCCTCATATGTCAGAGTTATCATATCATTTTCATAATCGGGATTTAATTTTCGGTTGCTCATCAAAATGCTCCTTTTCGTAAGATAGATAGATTTTACTACCGGATAAGAGCTTTAGCAAGATGGAAAATAAATATGAGGATTAAAACAGCAAACTGATACATTGAAATATATAATATAATGTGCTAAAATGAACCATACGTACAAAAAGAAATAAGGCTTTATAAGGGGTCTGGCGGAGGTTATTGTAATGAAAAAGATTGCATATATAGCATCAGAATGTGTTCCTTTTATTAAAACGGGAGGTCTGGCAGATGTAGTTGGTACATTGCCAAAGATATTTGATAAAAACGAGTACGATGTGAGGGTTATTATTCCAAATTACCTTTGTATTCCAAATAAATACAGGGAGAAGATGCAGTATCTCACACATTTTTACATGGATATCGGATTTAAGAATGACTATGTAGGAGTTATGTATCTGGAATATGAAGGCGTAAAGGTATATTTCATAGATAATGAATATTACTTTAATGGATTTACACCTTATGGAGATATAAAGTGGGATATTGAGAAGTTCTGCTATTTCTCAAAAGCGGCTCTTTGCATACTGCCGGCTATCGGTTTTCAGCCGGATATCATACATGGACATGACTGGCAGGCAGGTCTGGTGCCGGTATATCTCAAGACATTATTTGCAGGAAATCCATTTTACAGCGGCATGAAATCCGTTATGACGATTCATAATCTTCAGTTCCAGGGAAAATGGGACATCAAGACTCTGAAAGCATATTCAGGGCTTCCTGATTATGTATTTACTCCGGATAAGCTGGAGATAAAGAAGGATGCAAGCATGCTTAAGGGCGGTCTCGTGTACGCGGACAAGATTACTACCGTAAGTAACACATATGCCAAAGAGATTCAGACTCCATACTATGGAGAAGGACTGGATGGTCTGCTGAGTGCCAGATGGCAGTCACTGTGGGGTATTGTAAATGGTATAGATTATGAAGCATGGGATCCTGCTACAGACCCTCAGATATACAAGAACTATAATGTCGATAATTTCAGAAAGCTTAAAAAGATAAATAAGCTGGAGCTACAGAAGGAGTGCGGTTTGCCACAGGATGAAAATCAGTTTGTGATAGGTATCGTATCCAGACTGACAGACCAAAAAGGACTGGATCTGGTAGACAGGATCATGAATGATATATGCTGTGATGGAGTACAGTTTATCGTACTCGGTACAGGAGACAGGAGATACGAGGACATGTTCAGATTTTATCAGGACATCCATCCTGCAAAGGTTTCTGCAAATATATATTATTCGGATGAACGCTCACATAAGATGTATGCAGGCTGTGATGCCATGCTTGTTCCATCCAGATTTGAACCATGCGGACTCACACAGCTTATGTCGCTCAGATATGGTACGGTGCCGATAGTCAGAGAGACAGGAGGATTAGCTGATACCGTTATACCATATAACCAGTTTGACGGCTCAGGTACAGGATTTTCATTTAAGAACTACAATCCATATGATTTGCTTTCAGTCATAAACTATGCCAAGGAAGTATATTATAACCGTAAAGAGGCATGGGAAGGACTCATAGAGCATGGAATGAATGTGGATTATTCCTGGTACAACTCAGCTAGGATATATAATGACTTATATAATTCATTATAGGATAAATAAAAGATAGTGATGTGGCTGCCGTAGATGCTATGGCAGCCATTTTCGGTTAGGAGGTCTTATGGCTTTTGATGGCATAGTGATAGCAAATGTTGTAAGAGATTTGAAGGAAAAGCTTATAGATGGCAGAATATATAAGATATACCAGCCGGAAGGCGATGAGCTTTCACTGCTAATAAAAAATGGCAAGGAGAACTATCGTCTGATGCTTTCTGCAAATGCGAGCCTGCCTTTGGTATATATCGTCACATCCACAAAGGAAAATCCGATGACGGCACCAGGCTTTTGCATGTTGCTTAGAAAACATATAGGAAACGGACGTATAGTCGATATAGCACAGCCGGGATTTGAGAGAATCGTAGAATTTACCATAGAGCATCTCGATGAAATGGGAGATTTGTGTAGGAAGAAGCTTATCATAGAGATCATGGGAAAGCACAGTAATATTATCTTTATTGATGATAATGGTCAGATAATAGACAGCATCAAGCACGTATCACATCTGGTAAGCTCTGTAAGAGAGGTTCTCCCTGGAAGAGCTTATATTTATCCTCCTGCCGGAGAAAAGATAAGCCCATATGAATTAAACAGAGCATATTTTGATGATGTCATAATGAAAAAGATGACAGGTCTTACAAAAGCGATTTATACATCAATTACAGGCTTTTCTCCGCTTGCGGCAAATGAGCTGATATATCGCGCAGGACTCGATGGCGATTCAAAACCGGAGTCCATTTCCATATCTGAAAGAGACAGATTATATCAGATACTCACATCATGTATAGATGATATAGCTCATGACAGATTTTATCCGCAGATCGTATTTGACGGATATAATCCCGTAGAATTTTCTTCAATCAATCTTACAATGTATCAGGATTTGAAGGTAGAGAGGCGTGATGATATTTCCTCGCTGCTTGACGAATATTACTATCGTAAGAATCTGGTCACAAGGATGAAGCAGAAGTCTGCTGATTTGAGGCATATAGTTTCAACTGCGCTAACCAGGAGCATCAGGAAATATGACCTCCAGAGGAAGCAGCTAAATGATACGGAGGATAGAGAAAAATATAAGATATATGGCGAGCTGATAAATACCTATGGATATACGGTAAGCCAGGGCAGTAAGTCATTTAAGGCGGTAAATTATTATGATGATACAGAGATAGAGATACCGCTTGACCCAACCATACCGGTTATGAGCAATGCTGCCGTATATTTTGAAAAATATAACAAAAAGAAACGTACCTGGGAGGCGCTGTCTGACCTGATACCTGAGACGGAGCAGGAGATAGAATATCTGAAGTCGGTTCAGACCTTCCTCGACATGGCAGTAGATGAAGTATCATTGGCTCAGGTAAAGAGTGAGCTTGAAGACGGCGGCTATATCAGAAAAAAGCATGTAAAGGGAAAAGGGAAGAAGGGCTCGGCAAAGCCTGCATCAGGTAAACCTTTTCATTATATTTCGTCAGACGGATTTCATATATATGTCGGAAAGAATAACATCCAAAATGATGAGCTTTCATTTAAGGTGGCAGGCGGAAACGACCTGTGGTTTCATGCAAAAAAGATGCCCGGTTCTCATGTGATAGTAAAGCTTGACGGCGCGGAGGATGTGCCCGATGCTACATATAATGAGGCTGCGCGTCTTGCAGCTTATTATTCATCCGGCAGAGACAATCCAAAGGTTGAAATCGATTATACAAGGCGTAAAAATCTCAAAAAGCCCGCCGGAGCAAATCCAGGCTATGTTATATATCATACGAATTTTTCAATGCTTGCCGTACCTGATATAGCGGGGATAGCTGACTATTGATTTTTAAATCCCTTTGAAGTATAATATAGTATCTATTGATTTGAGGCGAATAAATATGATTAAAAGCATGACAGGCTTCGGACGCAGCGAGATAGTTGACGGAGACCGAAAGATTGTTATTGAGATTAAATCTGTCAACCACAGATTTTGTGATATAAATATAAAGATGCCCAAAAAACTCAGTTTTTTTGAGTCGGCTATCAGAACCTACCTGAAGAAATATATAGAACGTGGTAAGGTAGATGTCTTTATTACATATGAAGATTACACTGAAAACAACTACAAAGTCAAATATAACAGGGAGCTTGCGTCAGAGTACATGGCATATTTTAATACCATGGCGGAGGACTTCGGTATAGAAAATGATGTCACTCCATCTGTACTTGGAGGACTTCCGGATGTATTTTCTCTGGATGAGCAAACGATAGATGAGGAAGTTCTGTGGGAGCTTATCAGGCGGGCGCTTGATGAGGCCTGTGAAGGCTTTGTGGCATCACGTATCGCTGAAGGAGATAATCTCAGAAATAATCTCATAGAAAAGCTCGACAATATGGCGCACCATGTAGAGCATGTCGAGGAGGTTTATCCGCAGCTGATTGCAGACTATAGACAGAAGCTTACGGATAAGGTAACAGAGCTGCTCGGTACAGCCGGTATTGACGAGAGCCGTATAGCAGCTGAGGTTATAATATATGCAGATAAGATATGTGTAGATGAAGAAACGGTACGTCTTAAAAGTCACATTGAAAACACCAGGGCTATCCTTGAAAAGGGAGGCAGTGTAGGACGTAAGCTGGATTTCATAGCACAGGAGATGAACAGAGAAGCAAATACCATATTGTCCAAGGCAAATTCGCTTGATGTTTCAAATACGGCAATAGAGCTCAAGACAGAAATAGAAAAGGTAAGAGAACAGATACAGAATTTGGAGTAGTGACTTATGAAAAACAAAGGTTCATTAATAGTTATTTCCGGATTTTCAGGAGTAGGAAAGGGGACAGTAGTAAAAAGACTCGTATCAGATTATGGATATGATTTGTCCATTTCTGCTACTACCAGAGAGCCGAGAGCAGGCGAGGAAAATGGCAGGGAATACTTTTTTATGAGCAGGTCTGAATTTGAGAACCTGATAGATTATAATGGATTTGTGGAGTGGACGGAATATGTCGAGAACTATTATGGTACTCCGCGTAAGAATGTAGAAGCATCCTTGAGCAAGGGACATAATATTATCCTTGAGATAGAGGTCATGGGCGCCTTAAAGATAAAGGAGCAATATCCGGATGCGTTGCTTATATTTGTCAGTGCTCCAAGTATAGAAAGCCTCAGGGAAAGGCTTCTTGGCAGAGGCACTGAAACAGCCGAAAGCATACGAAAAAGGCTAAAGAAGGCGACTGAAGAAGCCTGCGATATGGATAAATATGATTATGTCGTTGTAAATGATGATTTAGAGGAGTGTGTAAAGACGGTAAATTCCATAATTGTAAGCTACGCCTGCAGAAGAGATAATAATAAAGCATTTATAGACAGTATAAAGAAGGATTTAGAAAATATTTAGCGGATAGTAGAAAGGAGATTTATTATGATACATCCATCGTATACAGATTTAATGGACGTTGTAAATTGTGAGGTTGAGCCGGGAGAACAGCCTGTAGTACAGAGCAGGTACTCCATCGTTTTAGCTACATCAAAGAGGGCTAGAGAGATTATAGCAGGCCAGGATCCTTTGGTCGAGTCAGACAGCAATAAGCCTTTATCCATAGCAGTTGAAGAGCTCTATGAAGGAAAGGTAAAGATTGTGGGCGACGAGGAGGACGAATAAGATTTAAATAAGGAGGTTGTGACAGCTTTTCACAACCTTTTTTCCGTTTTGAACATAAATTTTACCGGAACATAAAATATATTTATATATATGACAAGGAGACTAGCATGAAGATACAGGAATTACTTCAGGGACTTGAGTTTGAGATTTTATCCGGAGATACCGACACAGATATACTAAGTATATATAATGATTCAAGAAAGGTTACGGAGCATTCGTTATTTTTCTGCATCACGGGTGCAAATTCTGACGGACACAGTTATATCCCGGATGTCGTAAAAAAGGGAGCGACTTGTCTGATAGTGAGCAGGGATATAGCTCCGATTGAAGATGTGCTCATCATCAAGGTAGCAAATACAAGATATGCCATGGGCATTATAAGCAGTAATTTTTATGGCAATCCGTCACGGGAGCTTACCGTTATCGGCATTACTGGTACGAAGGGGAAGACCACGACCACATATATGATAAGAGAGATGCTTATGGCAGCAGGGAGAAAAACCGGACTGATAGGTACGATAGAGATAATAGATGGCAAGGAAGTTACCCCAAATCTAAATACCACCCCCGAATCCATGATAATACACAAAAAGCTGCGAGATATGGCGGATAACGGTCTCGACAGCGTAGTAATGGAGGTATCCTCTCAGGGCCTTATGATGGACAGAGTCGCAGGTGTTTCATTTGATTATGGTATTTTTTCAAATTTATCCAGAGACCATATAGGCCCGAATGAGCACAAGACATTTGAAGAGTATGCCATGTGGAAGAGTAAGCTTTTTACGATGTGTGAGACGGGTATATTTAATGGAGATGATAGCTATGCAGATGTTATGACAAAGGATGCAACCTGCCGCATACTGAAATATGGCATAAATGGAGATTATGAGTATAAGGCGGTGGGACACAGCCTATATGCTAAGGATGGGCATCTTGGTATATCATACAGCCTTACGGGTGTGACGAATGCGGAAATCACGGTAAATCTGCCAGGCGAGTTCAGCATATATAATTCACTGGCAGCCATCGCAGTGGCAAATGAGATGGGTGTTCCTATGCAGGAGATAAAGCAGATATTGCACGACATCAGAGTAAAGGGAAGGGTGGAGCTTATCCCGATATCAGATAAATTCACGCTGCTTATTGATTATGCCCACAATGCAGTCAGTCTGGAGAGTATACTTGGGACGCTTAAAGAGTATAAGCCAAACAGATTGATAAGTCTGTTCGGATGTGGAGGCAACCGTTCCAGGGAAAGACGTTTTGAGATGGGCGAGGTGTCCGGTAAAATGGCTGATTTTACGATTATAACATCAGATAATCCGAGATTTGAAGAGCCTACTGACATTATAAATGATATTATAACAGGCATATCAAAAACTGATGGCAAATATATAGCTATAACAGATCGTAAGGAGGCTATAAGATATGCGATAATGCATGCCGAGGAGGGCGATGTAATCATTCTTGCAGGAAAAGGACATGAGGATTATCAGGAGATAAAGGGTGTAAAGCATCATATGGATGAGCGCGATCTCATCAGAGAGGTGTTGGAGGAAGAAGATGTCACAAAAATATGCGGATATAATAATAGATATTTCGCATGAAGCAATAGATAGAGCATTTCAATATGCCGTGCCAGAGGATATGAATGAAAGCATAGCCGTCGGTATGGCGGTTTTAGTACCATTTGGCAGGAATAATCATATAAGGCACGGATATGTAGTTGCAATCACGGATAAGCCGACCTTTGATACGGCAAGGATAAAGATGATAGCGGGAGCAGAAACGGGAGCGGTGCCTGTAGAAAGCAGGCTTATTAGTCTCGCAGCGTTCATAAAAAATAGATATGGATGCACTATGACTACAGCGTTAAAGACCGTTATGCCTGTGAAAAAGAGGATAAGACCTGTCATAGAAAAATGGGTCAGTCTCAGGCTAAATGATGAAGAAACAGAAGAAATGCTTGAGTTATATAATCGCAGGCATTATATTGCAAGGCTTCGTGTGCTTGAGACTATGAAAAATCATAAACAGATAAAGCTTAATGAGTTGACGTCAGTCTGCAATGTGACGGCAAAGGTCATAGAGGGGATGTCAGATGCAGGCGTTTTGACCATCACGGAAAATAATACGTATCGAAATGGTGAGGAAGTAAAGCCGGCAGACACCGCGGGGATTTGCCTGAAGG
>X287_Common_Brushtail__coassemble_25_pt1 | contig 31923 bp, 54 predicted proteins | sample X287_Common_Brushtail__metabat2_low_PE_009 | metagenome-assembled genome bin X287_Common_Brushtail
AGTAAGCCTGTTTATCCAGTTCAAGCTGGTGGGTAAGCTCGTTTTTGCTTTTTTGAGAACATGGGGGGTATTTTATTCGCAAACGTTCGTTCGCTTCTTGTTTTATTTCTTATTCTTTATCAGGTCTCCATTCGTATCAAATATATATTCTTCTTTTTCGCCAAAGTGCTCTTGATTGTGACACTTCTTGCAGAGACTTTCGAGGTTGTCTAGATTATAGAATACATCATCGTTTTCGTAATTCAAATTTGTTATGTATTCTTTATGATGAACAAAAAAAGCGGGTTCAATTATCCCGCTTCTTTCTACATCTTTCACATAGATTATTAGTTTGTATTAGTTTTAATTTTCTAAGTTTTTTCCATCGTTTGCTTTTGTATTTGCCAGCAATTCGAGGATCATCTCTATACGTCATCTTCTTTACTATCTTTCTCTTCTTTTTTTGTTTCTCTTACTTTCTTAACAAAAATTTTATTATATTTGTTGCCTTGTGTTAAGAATTCGTATCTTTCTTCTGTTACTTCGAATTCTTCTCCAGCTTTTGGAATTCTATTTAATTCTTTATCTTTCTTCTTTAATTTTTCATATTCATTTGTTGCTTTTACTTTCATTTTTCAATTCCTCCTACAAAAAAATAAGACTTCGCTAGAAAAAGTCTTATTCGGGATTAGTAAGAAAAGGCGAATCTAACTCTAGCAATTAGAATGGTAATATATCATTTATATTATTGGAGGCATAAATGATTTTATTCTTCAAGTCATTATAATTATAACACAATGGTTTTTACAAAAAATATCCAAAAAATATCCAAAAAATATCCAAAAAATTACTACTTTCATAAATTCGACATTTTTTCCACCGCTCGTTTTAATATTATATATATATTCTTTGCTGAACAAGTTCTGTTGTATATTCTCCAGTAAAGATTTGTTCCAATTTCTTCTGCTGTTCTATTATCTATATAATATGCTGTTAGTAGTTCTTTCTCTTTATAATTCAGACATATGAGTCTGTCATCTATCTGTTCAACATTGAATTTTAATTTCTCTATTTCTTCTTCTGTTTTCGCTATCTTTTCTTTCATTTCCGCTATATGTTGTTCTCTTCTTATTACAGCATTCGCTGTGGTATCACTTATCTTATTCTTCGTTCTGATGTCACTATTTATTTCTAATTTTCTTGTTTTTATTATTTCTAATTCTTTTTCCGCTTCTTTCATGTCTTTATTATATTTAATCAAGTCTTTTTCTCTTAATCTTAATTTGGCTTTACTCTCTCTATATGTTTTCAGCAATTGAATCAATTCTTCTTTCGTCATTTGAATCTCCTTTTAATCTTTTTTAATATCCACTCTCAATTTTATACCTCTTCTTTTTTGTTCTCTCTTATTTTGTCAATTTCTTGTATATTTTCAAAGCATTCTTTAGAAAAATACATACAACCTTCAATTTCTTCTTTTCCATTTACTACATTTCTTGCGTATTCTTCACTTTCTCCTATTGCAATTAAACTTTTATATATACTTTCTTCATATTCTTTTTCAGCTTTTTCCGTTATTCCTCCAAGTATAAAATACTCCTGATTCCATTCACTTAATATTATTTTGTATGTATAACCTAACATATTACTAAAAACTTTGTTAAATTCTTCTTGAGTTGTTTTTTCTATATCATTTTCACTTGGTTTTGGAACTTTTACAAATTTTCCTATTTTAACTTTCATTTTCAACTTTCCTTTCAAAATATTCTTTTACATCTTCAGCTGTTTCAAATATGTCTTTATCGTGTATTTCTCCTACTAACCAATCAGCCATCATATCTATTATTTTGTCTTTTTCCTTACATATTTCAATCAAATTTATGTTTCTATCGTTTATTCCAGCTATTACTTTATCACCAAGTTTTATTTCTTGTTCTCTGTCTTCTAGCATATGTAATACTGTTTCTAAATCTTTTATTTTTACAAGAACGCCCATGTTCCCTTTTTTTGTTTCACTTATTATCACTTTCTTTAATCTTTCTATTGCTATTGTTTCTTCTTCACTCATTCTATCCACCCCATCTCTTTACATATTTCCATTATTATTCCTCCAATTTAAAACAATTTGAGTCGTATTGTTCTGACGTTAATACTCTTTTTATTTCAACATCATGTATATCATGTTTATTTACTTTCAAGGATTTTTTTCCGCTTCTTGCATCCACATTCTTTACTACTACTCCAATTTCTCCGCATTGTATGTTTTCATTTATTCTTGCTGAAATGTATTCTATTATGTCTCCGCTCTTCTATTAAATCAATTATGTTTTTGCTTACTTTTCCTAAAAGTCCATATTTGTTTAAATCTGTTATTACTCCTGTTTTAACATCTATATATTTTTCTTCATCTATTTTTTCAAGTTTATTTATTTTTCCGTTATTTCTTTGATACAAATATTCTACCTTATGTAGATTTTGCAATGCTTTTTCAATTTCATTTTTCTCCATCTTCTATTTTCTCCACTTTAATACATTTATTTTCAAACTTCTTATAAGCATCAAAGTATATTTCGTTTTTATCTCCATTATATGTAAGCTCATAATACATTCCATCTAATAAACTTGTACTTACAAGAGCTTTACTATTTTGTAATGTCTTACAACTCCAGACAATAAACACATTAAAATATTCTACTTTATCTGTTTTGTCTAAATGCTCTATTGCATATTTTCTTACTATATCTTTACATTTTTCTAAAAATTCTTCATTACTCATTTTATATTTTTTCTCCTTTTTCTCTTTTCTATATTTCTCCGTAAATTTCATCTTCTATTTTCTCCCAATTCTCAAGCTATACTTGAATTCAAATTCTTCTATATCTTCTTTTAATCTGTTATTTGTTTGTTCTATTTCATTGTGTACTTTAATGCAATCTAATATAAATATTAGCGAAAATATCAATAAGATAGCATCTATTACACACATTATTAAGCTTATGTATTCCATTTACTTCCTCTCCTTTCTTTTAGAAATTAACTGTCTTCAATTTCTTCTTTTGAAATTATTGTTATAACCTTTTTCATCTTTTCAAAACTCGTATTTGCAAATTTGCTAGCATCTTCTCTCGTAGTTACTACTATTCCTGCTATTTTTATTAAATCATATCCATTAAGATTTTCCACTATTGCATAATCACCTGCATTAGTTGTTGACCAAAATCCACTATGATTTTTCCAAAAATACATTTTGTTTGTTGCGTTTAGTGTTCCAGCTATTAAAATTTGGGTTGTTTCTTCAGTTTCCATTTACTTTTCCTCCTTTTTAAATAAATTCTGTATTCTATATTCATCTAAATTTCCTCCAATTCAACTAAAATTACTTCTATTGCTTCTTTTATGTTATTCCATGTTTCTTTATCTATCACACTACTATCCTCTATTTTTATTGCAGTATGTAATATTGCTTTTGGCAACTCTATATTCATTCTATTTTCTCCTTTTCTTTAGCTTTTTCTTCTAATTTTTTATACATTTTGTCTATATTTTTATCTTCATACATTGTCTCTTTTATCATTCCATAACACAATTTACTTTTCCTCTTTTCGTGATAAATTCTGTATTCTATATTCTCGATTTTGTCTCTGTATTGTTTCATACGAATTTATTAATTTTAAAATTTTGTCTCTATCTTCATCTTCTAGATAGTCTGCTATTTCTCTCACTTCTTCTTTTTCTTTAGCTGTTATTAGTCTCATTTGTTTTTCTTCCTTTCATTTTTTTTCTTACAAATTCTATTATCTTCTCAATTATCATTGCTACTGCACATATAATAATTATTGCTAACGTTATTGCTGTTAATATCAGTGCTAATATAATTAATACAATGATTAATTGTATTAGAAATATTCCAAACATTTTTTCCCCTCCTATAATCCTAATTCTTCTAGTGAGTATTCTTTATCTACTTTCATTCCTCTATACATTGTATTTTCTTCAAAATTCGGAAAAGAAAAAGCGATATCTTCTTTCATGACAAACAAAATGTAATATATCCCAACACCGTTTCTTTTTTTGACAATATATAACACTTTATCTCTAAACGGTCTTATTACATTACTTAAGTATTCTTTTTCTTTCTCGTCTAGTATCTCTTTCTTTAGCTCATATACTGTTGTGTATTCTGGCTCTTCTATTTTGATTATTTTGCCCTCAATTCCATCATTATCCTTAAATCCTTCTAAATCTTCATCATTCCTATACATATTTTTGCTGTCCCAACGTCTGTTATCATTTTTCACTAAAACTTGTTCACTTTCAAACGTTATCTTAGTTCCAATAGGTGCATTGCATAAATCTTCGTATGTATATTCCTCTACTGGTTCTAGCATTTCGCTTGAAAACCAATAATCAATGCCCTCTAATCTATAGTTTTCAGTTTCACTAATCTTTTCTATTTTCGATATTCTTTCTTTGAATTCACTCATTAATGGCAAGAAATGCATTTGTTGATAGCAACCTCCTTCCCTCAAGTCCTCTCTTACTCTCACCTTATCTCCTACTTTAAATTTCATTTCTTTCTCCTTTCTATTCCTTTGGCATTTGATATACCTCGCCTTTGTGATTAATTACTATTATCATTTCTCTTAATACTTCTTCTGCTCTATCTTCTGTTGCATAAACTCCTATTTCTCCTCTCATATCATTAGTTTCAAAATATAACTCATATTTATCATCTGTTTTTTCTATTTCTATAAAACTTATGTTGTTAAAATTTATTATGCTATTTTTGTCTTGGCTTACTATTATCATTCCTTATTCCTCCTTTTTTATCGCTCACTTTGCTTGCTCCATTTCTTCTTCAAAAGACTTCAAAACTGGTCTCAAGCATTTATTGCACAGTACTAATTTTTTTTCTCCTTTTTTAGTTAATGTATGTGGCAATATCACTGTTCCTCCCGTCATTTCGTGTTTTTTGGATAATATCTTTATTTCATCGCCACACCAATCGCATATATAATATTCATAATCTTTTTCTTTTTGGCTGTTGATCAAGTAGCTTGTGTCTTTAGTTTTGAATTTGTATTTTATGTATTTTTGTATTTTTCTTTTCCCATCAAATTTGTATAATTCATTCATTATTTCCACACTTTCTTTCATTTTAAGAATTTGTTTTTGAATATTTCAGAGATTGTTCGCATACAATTTGTCAAAATCTATTACTTTGTATTCTCTTTGTTCACCATTAGCTTTTTGTTTCACTGTTTTTTCATTATCATACTTTCCTTCCAGTATGCTAGTAGCTTTGTCAATTCTCACAAGGAAATCAAAATCAGCTTTCCACCCTCTGTCATTTTTTCCCGCTAAAAAATCACTTTCATTTGCTTTTGTACATATTTCTGCAAATTGCTCTAGTGTGAATTCTTTCAAGAAATTATCGACCGCTTTATTTCTTTTGTCAGTTAATTTTTGAACTTGTGGCAATCTTAAACAAATTGAGCAATAAGTTTCTTTGACTTTTTCTCTTTTGTCTTCTTTTTCTATTCTTATTCTGTTCTTATTCTTATTATGAGAGACTCTTCGACTATCATTCGACGAACCTTCGACGAATAATCGTTGAATTTGTTCATCATCTTCTTCAAACGCAGGTAATTCGCTATCTCGAGGTTTATCTATTTTTTGCCACTTATTCCAATTATAAAGACTATAATAACTATTTCCGTCACAAGAGTAGAAAATAACGGACATATTAGAGCTTATCTCTGATAAGGTTTTATCTATGTCGGCACTTCTCACACCTTCCTCGTAAGGGAACAACGTAGACTTTATATACGTTGGATTGGCTCTGCCTCTTCCTTCGTCATCTGCAAGAGAAAATAGCCCGATAAATACTAATTTTGCTAAAGTAGTTAATTTGCTAAAATCTTCACTTTGCCAAATGTTTGGATCAATCATTCTTTTTCTTGCCATTGTTTCCTCCTTTCTTGTTTTTTGTTAGTATTTTTTAAAAATTAAATCTTCTTTGTTCCAATTTGCCCCGTAAATGCTCTTCAGATAGTTTTCTATGTAATTTTCATATAGTTTAGTGTCTTGTCCAAAATCTTCTTGAAAATGGCATTCTGAACATAATGTAACAATATTTTTCTCTATGCCTAGTCCGCCGTTGGCTTCTTTTAATAAAATGAGCATTTGCACAACTTTTTGGAACATATTTTCCGCAATAAATACATCGATGTTTGTCTCTGTGCCAAACAATTTCTTTGACATTTTTCTGGATTTCCGTTGCTTTTGTTCTTTGATGTTTCTTCTTCTTTGTTCTTTTGTACTGTTTGTACTCTTTCGAGCTGCATTTTTTACAATCTTCATATTCGATATTGCATTTGTTTAGTCTGCAATATTTGTATTTTTCGCCTTTTCGGGCTCTTACGCAAAAATATTTACACATTTTTTAACTTCTTTCCGCATTTTTTGCAAAAAATATCTGTCTTGTCTACTAGTTCTCTGCATTCTTCGCAGATTGTTGTGTCGCATTTGCTTAAAGTTATATATGCTCCTGCTCTCTTGAATTCTAATTTGTCTCCTTCTTTTATTGCTAATTGTCTTTGCAATTCCACTGGAATTGCTATTCTTCCTCCTTCTGATACTTTTCTTATCATTTGCCTTTCCTTCTTTCTTTCTTTTTTTATTTTTGATTGACATCTTCATCTTTTTTTGCTAAAATAAATTAAATATGATTATTCATATAATTTATTTTTTATTGAGATATACGTGTTTTGGGTGTTGTATATCTCTTTTTCTATGTTCTTTTTTATCCAGTTCCATATACTGAATTTAGTTGTTCTATATACAATTGCTTGTATTAGAATTCCAGCCAAACAAACTGCTACTAATTCAGTGAAACATATAAATCCGCATGCTAATATATCTAATATATATGCCATTTTTAATTACCTCCTTTCGCTTAAATAATCATGTGGCTTGCTTAGATAGTCTATTAATGCTTGTCTGCTAACTCTGTGTGGCGATGTATATTTTTGAACAGCTAATTCAGAATCTTTGAACATTTTCCTTGCTGTATTTATTCCTATTCCGAATTCATTATGTACTTGCTCTGCTGTAAGAAGTTCATTCGTAACATTGTCTCTAGCAAGCATTTTTTCTAAAAGTTCATTTGTTTTTTGTTGTTCTTTTAATATTTTTTCTATTTCTTCCATATTTTTTTCGTCTCCTTTCTTGATTTACTTTTAATTTTCTTTCTTATATAATCACTTTATCTTATATAGAAAGCGAGGTGATTATATGAGTAACGCTGAAATTGCTAAAGAAATTGTAGTAGCTTTAATCGGTAATCAACATACTGCAATGTACTGCGATGAAGTAACTGCCGAATCAGTTGCAAAAGCTTACGAAATTATTTTTAACAAAGTTAATGAATTAAATAAAAATAAAATCTAATAACTTTGTTTTAATGACTTGACTATCTCACACATGGTTAAGTCATTTTCTCTTATTTCAGCTTTTATTGGATTTTTGTTACGTTCTATCTCTCTATTTAGTTTTGATAATCTTTCTATTTCTTCTTTTAGAATTTTTTCTATTTCTTCCATATTTCTCGTCTCCTTTCTTTTTTTGTATCAGACCGCTTCTTTTTTGATGTTTCATCACTAATTTGATTTAATTGTTGCTTATTTATTTGTTTTGATAGCTTTTGCAATTTACGAAGTTTTCGTAATGTTAAAGTAAAAAATTAATTTCATCGTAACCTATTTCATAAGCTTCTTCTATCTTCTTAATAACAGGAACATCTGGAAAAGTTTTACCCAATTCATAATTACTTAAAGTGTCCGGACTAACTCCAATTAGTTTAGCCGCCTCATCTTGCTTATATCCTTTATTTAGCCTTGCTGCTTTTAATGTTATTGACATTTTTGCACCTCCTTTTACGATGTTTTCGTAATTATATTACCACGACGTTTTCGTAATGTCAATACTTTTTTTACAATTTTTTCGTGTTTTTTTCTTTTTTATATTGACTTTTTTACGAAAACTGCGTAAAATATACTTGTTAGGAGGTTGAGATGAGCGACTTAGGAAATATAGAAATTTTTTCTAAAAATTTGAAATATTATATGCAATTAAATAATAAAGACAGAAACAGTATTTGTAAGGATTTAAATATTCCATATACTACTTTTGCAGAATGGTATAATGGAAAAATATATCCTCGAATAGATAAGATAGAAATGCTTGCTAATTATTTTAACATTAAAAAATCTGATTTAATAGAACAAAAAAACATAAGTAATGCATTCCCTGTTGCGGATATGCCTATAAAAGTCCCTGTTGTTGGTAAAATATCAGCAGGACTGCCTATTCTTGCTGTTGAAAATATTGAAGGCTATGAATTTGCTCCATCTTCTTATATTAAAGAAGGTTATGAATACTTTTATTTGAGAGTGCAAGGCGATAGTATGAATTTGAAGTTCAATACTGGTGACATTGTATTAGTACAAAAACAAGACATTCTTAAAAATAATGAAATTGGCGTAATCTTAGTAAACGGCAACGAGGCTACAGTGAAAAAATATAAACAAGAAAACGGATTGATCGTCTTAGAACCTATGAGTAACAATCCAGAAAATACAGTACAAATATATAATCCCGAAGAAATAGAAATTAGGATAATTGGCAAGGTTGTTTCTTATCAAGGTAAAATTTAGTTATTAATATTTAATATATAATAAGAAAGGAGATTTTATAATGAAACTGATAAACACAAATGAGCAGTTATTAAAAAAATATCAAAAAATGGATAAAACTTGTTTATACTTAACATTAGTTCCTTACAAAAATAATTCTTGTATAAAGGCTTACTCTGATGACGGAGAACCTGTCGGCGATATTGAACCAGCTTTTTTATCAGAATACTTAAATAAAAAAAATGTTGTTATGTTTGTAAACGAAATTTTTAATGACGATACGGGATTATTTGAATTAGTTGTAACTACAATTATTTAATGAAGCAGGAAAAGTAATCGCGGCTAGAATTAGCAAAATATTTGAATACATGTTAGATGATTATTGTTTCAACAATTCAGATAAGATTGAAATAACTGACACTGAAACATATCTCAAAGGAATTAATGAACAAATTAAGTCATCACAATTCTAGAAAAATAAAAAAAGGAATAGATGTACTCTAGATTCGCGGTCTGATACATTTATTCCTCACAACACACTATTGAAAGTGATTGTATTGTTATTATATATCTATTTAACTTCCATTTTCAATAGTTTTTGAAACAATTTTGAAAATGGAGGTTTTTTAATGGAAAGAAAAAACAAAAAAGTAAAACAAAGAGGAAATGGAGAAGGCACACTGTATTGGAGCGAAGCTTTACAAAAATACGTCGCTCAATATGTAGAACCATCAGGGAAAAGAAAAACGTTAACTCAAAAGAAAAACGAAAAAGTTGGAGAATTTAAAAAGCGATTCACTGATACTTTGGCAAGTATTAACAATGGAACTTATATAGAATCATCTAATATTAGTCTATATACAATATTAGATGACTATATTGAAAACAAATATAAGACTGGGATAACGTCTGCTAGAACATATATGCGAGATAAAGACGCACTTAAGTTACTTACTAAATGTTGTAAGAATTATATATATAAACCAATTCAAAAAGTGTCTGTTCATGAAATAAAAAACTCTTTGCCAAATTTCGTTGAATTGGAAGTAACAAGCATTAAAACAAACAAAAAACATGTCAAACTCTATTCTCAGAATGTAATTGACAAATTATATTCTTTATTAAGAAAAGGATTTCAGATCGCCACGTCAGAACGAATTATACTATATAACATTACAGACAGTGAAAATATTAAAAAACCAAAAACCAAAAAAGAAGTAAAAAAAGTAGAAGCACTTTCTGTAGAAGAAGAAAAAAAACTTATATCTATCTTAAAAAAATCTCATCATGAATACAAGAATATTATACTGCTAGCATTATATACTCGGAATGAGAATCGGAGAAATCTTAGCTATTACAAGAGATAATATAAACTTAAAAGAAAATACTATAGTAATTGATAAAGTATTGACTAGAAACGAAAAAAACAAAGTAATACTTAGCAAAAAAACAAAAACTAAAGCTGGAATGAGAACAATATACGCTAATAATAATGCTAGAATAGTTATTCAAGAATTACTTAATAATAACATCTTCAATATATATAATCTTGTTTTCTATGATTATGATAACAATACATTCATAAATCCTAGCCAAATAAATTGCTACTTACAAGAATTAAATGACGAATATAAATTTTGTAAACATATACATACACATATGTTAAGACATACTTTCGCAACACGTTGCATTGAAGCCGGAATGTCGCCAAAGGTTTTGCAAAAAATACTCGGACATAAAAAGATAGAAACTACACTTGATACTTATACAAGCGTTTTTGAAAAGTTTACCAATGACGAAAATGACAAATACAATTCTTATATGAAGAAACTTGGGATTTAAAAAATGCTATTGCATTAGTATTGCATTACAACGAAAAGTAAAAAAGCATTGTAAGTGCTGATATCTTTGCACTACAGAGTTTTTATATTTTGGTAAGTGCATTCAAATTAAGTGTCATTTTGCCACACTCTATATTAACTTTAATTATACTCAATTGCTTTATTTTCAAGCCTTTTCACGCTATTTGCATTTTGCATAAACTTTAAAAAATTCTGCTATTGCATTATTTATTGCATTAGCCAATTTCTTCAAAAAAAAATAAAAAAATTAAAAAAATAAAAAAACACTTGACAAGTCGAACCGATTATATTATAATATATTCAAGTTAAGCGAAAAGGAGAAATAAAAAATGAATAATGAAGAAATTTTTAAAAAATTAAATGAAAAAGAAATTGAAGCATGTAAGAAACTACTAGATTACATCGGATATAATACAGATGATGAAACAATTAAACAAAATCTAAGTAGTTACTTAACAATTAATGTTGGAAAAGACAAGAAAACATACGCATACTATTTTGATGAAAATCACGAATTAATCTGTGACGTTGACACGTTAGTAATAATTGATGACGGAGAAGAAATAAAAAAAATAATGTATATTTAAGGAAGGAAACTGAATGAAAGAAGAGAGAAAAGTTAAAATGATGTTCAGTAAAAATGGACAAGGGTTCGATACAACTAGAATAACAATTCCAGTTCCGTGGGCTCGAGAACTCGGCTTCACAAGCGAAGACCGCGAAGGTATTTTAGAAATTGAAAATAATGAAATTATTTTAAGAAAAAAATAAAAAGCACTTGACAAGTCGAACCGATTATATTATAATATATTCAAGTTAAGCGAAAAGGAGAAATAAAAAATGGTAGAAAAATTATTAAAAGAATTTAATTTAGAAAAGGAAGTTACTGACATAATAGATTGCTATATTAACCCACCATTTAATTGGAAAATCTGGAAAAGCGGAATTTACAAATATAACAATAGCTTACATTCATACGTTGCTTATGAAGGACAAGGATTAGATGAAATTGTCTATAATCAGAGTTATGAATATATAATAGAACTAGATGAAGAAATTCGCAATTATTTCGATACTGGCTTTGAAGAACTTACAGAAGAAGAAATCGCAGAAGCAGTTGAATGTATTTGCGAGAATATAATTGAAGAAATAAAAGAAAATGAGGAAAATTAAAAGTATATGAGAAATAAAAATACTGTTGGCAAAGAAATTGGTAAATTTATTATATTGGATACAAAAAAAGAACGTAATAAGATATATTGCTATTGCAGATGTAAAAAATGTGGAAAAGAAAAATGGATAAGAAGTGATTATATCAAAGATGCGAAATGTTGTGATAGTGCAACAATTAAGTTTAAACCACTAATCCCCAAAGAAAAAATAATCAATAATATAAGACTTATAGAGCCGACAGAAAAGCGTCAAGGGACTTCTGTTCTTTGGAAATGTGAATGCTTTTGTGGCAATATTTTCTATGCTTCTATATCGGAAATTAAGCGAAAAAAAGTCAGAAGTTGTGGGTGCATTAAGATAAGATACACTCCAGAAAATCTAAAAAAAGCTTTTAAAAGCTTCAAGGAAAAAAATCTAAGAGAACACACTAATCTTCAGATGATATCTTCCAATAAGTTAATTTCAAGTAACACTAGCGGTTGCACTGGAGTTACTTGGAATAAATCCAAACGTAAATGGTGTGCTACAATCGAATTTCAAGGCAAAGTTCATCATCTAGGGTATTATTCCAACAAAGAGGACGCAATAAAAGCCAGAAAAAAAGCAGAAGGAGAATATTTTGAGCCAATTTTGAGAAAATATAACAGGCTAGATTAGATTTATGTCTAAGCTAGCCTTTTTGTTCACATTACAACTTTGTGCAATAATCTAAGCATATCCAGCCACTTGCTGTCTTACCCCAGTTTCCACTTACTTGCGTAACCGTGCATACTACACCTTTTTTATATCCATTTGCGTAATAATTTCCCAATTTTTTGTTTTGGGTTCTTGCGTTAGATGTTAATTGATAATATTTTTTTGTGCTGTAATTCGTACTTGCTCCGCTTCTTACATTTAATAAGTTAGCTGTAACTCTGTAAGTGCCAGTTGTGTATTTAGTTGTTGCAGTAGTAGTCGTTGTAACTTTTGTTGAGCTTAGATAAGAGTTTGAAACCCAACCAGTAACTGGACTTGTTATATAACTCCAATTTCCATTTACTTTTGTTACTGTAACTTTAGTTCCTTTCGCAAGTGCTGTTATTACACTTGATGATGTGCTAGCAGAACTTCTTACTCTTAGATTAGCTGATTGTGTTGCTACATATCTTGTATAACTTACATTCGTTGAACTTGTCGAATTTCCTGACACGTTCGTTGTACTTTTAGCTCCTTCATCATTGCTGAATATCCAGTAATTCTTTGCATTTGCATATGTCTTGAATGAACTTTCAGACACGTATACATTATTTCCACTAACTACTACTCCTGCGCTTTTTCTACTGGTTGTTGTGAATTTCCCGAGAATACAAGTATGGGTCGTATACTGTTATTGTATTATCTGTATCTGCTACTAATACAATATAGTGTCCGTCCAGTCGTAAAAAGTCCACTTCCACAACTTGCAACAACATAATATTTTGATGTTCCATTGCTATTTTTTTGAGTTAAATAACTTTGCATTGTTGCGAAACTTGAAGTTGAATAATATTCATCAAAGTCAAAATAATCTGCTATAAAACTAAAGTAAGCCCATGCTGTACCATTGTTTGCTGTTCTATAGCCATTTGATATTGCTAAACTTGCCATTGTGGTTGGTAATATTGTTCCTTTTGAACTTGATACGACCATCGCTCCCGCGGTTGGACCACAACCACTAGATTTCATTGTCTGTGCGCTATCTCCAATTGAGCTATACATTACATTAGCCCATCTACTATCTGCTTGACTATAATATGTAAGTCCTTGATATGTTCCAAGCAATGATAGTCCTGAGCCTGTGTTATCTCCATCATAACTTATATCTTCTTGCTCTACTGTTCCATCTACTTCAAGACTTTCTTCTTCTAGCTCTTGCTCTTCTTCTTCTGAGCTTTCTATTTCTTCTGTTGTAGATAAATCCTCGCCATTTTCTGTTGCTTCAATTGTGTTGTCTGCTATCTCTTGTGCTTCTTCTGTTACTACTATTTCATTTTGTATTTCTTCTATGACTATGTTTTGTGCTTTTTCTATAGTTTCATTTATTTCTGAGTTTGGAAAATATATCGCACAAAATGCACCTGCTATGCAGAGAATTACTAGTATACATATTAGTATCTTTCTTTTCATTTTATCACTTCCTTTCCTTCATTTTTTCCAAATCTTCTATTCTATGATTTACTTCTTTTATTTCTTCTTCTTCAACTGCATTGGCTTGTTCAAGCTTGTACACTCGTTCTATTACTTGATTATGCTTCTCGACTTGCTTTGTCAGTTGTTCTAATTTTGTTTCAGTTACAGCTTGTTGCTTATCTAATTGCTGTTCTATTTTTTTATTGCTGTTCATATTCGAGTAGACTACTCCAATTAAAGAAATCCCGCCGAGTTATTATTGCTACAATTATAGATTCCATCTAATTCCCCTTTCTTTTTAAAAATCGGCTTTCGAAAATCAATTTTAAGGCGTTTTTATTTTTAATTTAAGTAGTTAGTTCCAATATCTTGTTGTCAATATATGTCTTCAAGTCAACTATGTATGTTAGCTCAATGTTTGGATTCAGATTTTCGCAACTTGTGGAAATTGCATTAGTTCCTTTCTTTAGCTCTACTTTGTTTAATTTATTTAATTGTTTTTTTAATGTTTCGTCTTTTATTTCTTCATCAAGTTCTTCTGCTAGTATATAATACACAACAAGATTATTTTCGCTCAGAAGTTCTTTGAATTCTTCTACTGTTGAAATTCCCACTGCGGACGGTACTCTACATAATATATAATTAGCTATCGAAACACATCTGTTGTCTACTTTGTTGCTGAACATATTGCTAACTGGATATAGATAGCTGTTAGCTGACTGCGGAGATAATACATCTAATATTTGGAATTCCGTATATTCGTCTGTTGTATTATTGAGTGATATATTAGCTTCTTCTGTTATTACAGCTTTATTCCATATACAATGCTTATACCATTTGCCTGCCTTTTTGTATAAATAATCTCTTCCGTATGTATCATTTCCACACAATTCAATATCGTTCAAGCTTAATGAATATATTGCTTCATTGATATTAATCAATATATCTTCAGTTATGGTATTAATCGTTTGGGGATAATCTAGATTCGGACTTGCCACTCCCCCGAACATATTTTTCGTATTTGAATGTATTAGTTGTTATCGTAGTATCCGCTAATACAGATACTCTGTATGTTATCGAACCACTTTGACCAACTGAAAATTGAACATAAGTTCTTGTTCCACTCGTTATCGATTCAAGACTCTCTAATGTGGTTGCTTGATATACATATGTACCAGTCGCCAAATTGCTAAAATCTATTACTGTTGAATTAAATTGACCCGTCTGGTTATAAAAAGAAGTAAGATATAATTTCCCTGTTCCACTTATTTCTGCAACTTCTAGAATTATTGCATAAGTTGTATTTTCTTTCACTTTTAGATTGTTTGTGAAAAAATTTTCATAAATAACACTTGTTCCTTCTGAATTGTCATAACTTGTCTGTATCCAATCGTCTTCTAGAATTCGCGTATTATTACCCACATTATTTGTATCTTGACAATTAAATAATTGTTGTCCCGTATAGTTGTCTTGCTCTATTTTGCCTAAGAATTTTATTTCGTCTATTTTTGCATTTGCACTATCATTAAGAGTAATTTCAGCTCCTGTTGCCGTGCTTTTAGTCATAATTCTTCTCAATTCCTCCAAATCATTTAGAACTTTCTCGCTATTCATTGTTCCAAACCTCCTTTATTATAAAATCAAAATATTTGTCGTAATTTCCTAAATATTCGTAGTCCGTTAAAATTTGAACTATACTTGAATTTGTTCCAGTTTCTCCAGCTTCTGCATAATGAGTATCTTTAATCAATCTTTCTCCACAAAACAAAACTATAAGATTATCACTATCAACTATATATTCTGCACCGATGTCAATCTCACTCTCTGCTTCTATATCTTCTGTTATCTCGTATCTATAATAACTATGTTTGCCTTCTCGGCTATTGATTAAGCTAGAAGCATTCTCGTTGTATTCAGATATCTTAGCTGCTGCATTGTTATTATATGTTTCTGTCTGAGTTGTTGCATTGTTATTATATGCTTCTGTCTGAGCTGTTGCATTGTTATTATATGCTTCTGTCTGAGTTGTTACGTTATTGTTGAATTCTGTTATTGCATTCGTTTGAGCGTTCTCAACAGCTGTAGTCGCTGTATTAGTTGCGTTCGTAACAGTACTATTGAATGCTGTTGTTTTATTTTCGACATTTGCGTTATATTCAGATGTCTTAGTTGTTGCGTTATTATTATATGCTTCCATTTGAGTCGTTGCATTGTTGTTGAATTCTGTTATTGCTTCTTCTTTAGCTGTTGATATTGCATTAGTTGTGTTAGTTGTTTGAGTCTCGACATTAGAGTTAAATTCAGTTGTTTTATTTTCTGCGTTTGAATCAAATTCAGCTGTTTTTTCTTCGACATTCGTATTGAATGTACTATTAGCATTCTCAGCTAATTCGTTAGCAACTGCTTGTAAGTCTTCTTCTGATATCTCATATGTATCGCCTTTTTCGCCTTTCGCGTTTACTGTTTTGGTCGTTCCATCTTGCTTGGTTATAGTAACATTACAGTCTTCATCAATGTCTATATCTAAGTTTTCCGCTTGGGCTACTATATTGACTAATTCACTTATTACACTTTCGTACTCTTCGATTTCTTCGTCTTCTGCTTCGGCATTAATTGCTTCTAAGACTTTAAGTGTGAATATTGCACTTTTGAATATTACATTGTTTTCATTCGTTAAATTGAACTGTAACTTTAGTGCACCTTTTTGAGTCAGCAAACTGTTCTTTACTTCTAGCTCTGCTGTAGTGCTTGACAGTCTGTTCATTTGTATGTAATTCTTTGTGCCATCTGGATATTGGACTTCTAGAATTGCTATTGAATTTTCTGTTATCAGTTCTTCATCTAATTCTATTTGGATTGTTTCAACATCATTTTCATTTGAAACGCCTAGAAAGTCCTTTGCTTTATACACTATTGCCCTTGAATATGTATTGATTTTAATAATATTAATCACATTATCACCTACTTCCATCTTAATAAATCAAAAACGCTGGACGGATACCACGCGAATCAGATGTCCAATATGATGTTGCACAACCGTTGCTGTATACATTTGCAAAAGAAGTAGAAGAAACAACATCTCTTAACCAGTAGTTGTTTCTGTCTGTACTCTCTATATCTGTTACTCCTTCCGACTTCGCAATGATTAAGTCAGCTCGATATCTGAATATTGCTAATTGTGATTTATCTGTAGTAGTGTTGTTTGGCGTTGTTACACTACTTCCGCTATAAGCTGGCATTGGTGTATATATTTTTGTTCCGTATACCATGTTTTCATTCATTAAGTCTATATCACTATCGCACCAAGCTCTACCGCTGGCATAACCGCTAGTTACAGCATTTGTTAAGTATCTTCTAACAGTTAGAATATGCTCTGTTCCAAAGTCCGCTTGTATTATTGCTCTATATGTATCAAGAAGTGTAGTATATAGATTACTTCCAGTGTATCCACCACTTGTTGAAGCTGATGTATTAATTTGCTCGGAGCCCATAATCGCAAGAGGGACTAGGCACAAATGGTGTGTGGTACAACTTGTATCTCCACATAGATAGTTATAATCCAGATTTGCAACTAAATATACATTTCCACTTGATTTCCCGATAATATAATCCCCAACAAATATATTATCAAATGTCCCATTCGCTATTTGTTCTGATAGAGTTCCATCATACCACAAATCTGTTATGTCTTTCCCTCTGTATATTGCGTTGTGTGCTCCTGCGTTTGATGTTATTACTGTTTTTTTAAAATTTTTAACCTCGATTTTCCTGTTTGCTCCATTTTGCACGACCGGTATCACGTCTTCAGAAGTTAGCTCTTCAGTTTCTAGCATTTCGCTTATTTTAATTTCATTGTCTGCCATTTTTTATTCACTCCATTCTGTTTTTATTTTTTGATTGTCTTCTGATAATATTGTTTGTTCTTCTTCACTTATTAGATATTTTTTGCTTATAAAAGTGTCTTGCACCTTCACTTTCACTTTGAAAGTAGCTCCGACATACATTTTATTTGGTTCTGCTATTACTTCTACTATTTTCGACATATTATTCCTCCGTCGCGATTTTCATTAACACAATTCTGTAATCTACTGTCTTTGAACTTGTAGACATTTGCCAAACTTGCAATCTTATTTTTGTGTCATCTCCATAAGCTCCCAAAATAATATTTCTTGCAAGTGCATTTGAAGTTGTTCTTGAACTTACTGAATATCCTACTCCATACGAGAAATTTTGTTCATTGTCTAATTGTGCTAAACCGGAAAGCTAGACATACGCAATTATCTTTTGTGAAATTTTCCGGAAAGTCTATGTCTAATATAGTTTGCTTCTCTGTATCGTTGTTTACGTTTTCACTTGTATTAGCTTCTAGTGTCATTTTTCCGTCTATAATAGCGAAATTGTCTTTAAGTACATACGCAGTTCCATCTTCCACAGAAGCTAATTCTTCTTTTAATTTTTCCAGCATTGTGAGATATTCTTCTTGATTTGTGTCTAATGTTTCTTGTAATTTATTTTCTACTTTCGCATAAATGCTTTCAAAATCCAAAAAAGTTCTAGTGTCTTCAAAATCTGTTATTCCACTTGAAGTAGTCTTGAATCTTGCTAGCTCAAATTGATATATTCCAGATACATTATTAACAATGTCTGTCTGTGTCAGTTCTGGATAAGTAGAAGAGCTCTTAACTATTTTGTAACTCGCTTGATTTAAAGTTGTATCTGTATTAGTCTTATCTAGATCGACTTCTATTACTAATTTGCAATACATATTTTCAGTTCCGGCTGAAATATCTGTAGAAGAGTCCTCTTCCGCAAATCTTCCTCGAATACATGCAATTCCACTTTGTACAGTTACTGTGCTTCCTGAACAGCTTACAGACATGCTGTTTCCGTATCCATTTTTTATTCCGCATTCTTCATTTAAGAAAGTGTCAACAAAAGCTGCGAAAACTTGAACTCCAAAAACTTGTTGACTAAATACATGACCTTTTAACATTTTAATTTTTCCTCTCTTTTAATAATTTATCTAACAAAGTTGTTCTTATATTTCCGCAAGTATACGTATAGAAATTGTTGTTGCTAATTACAACCGCAGAAATATATGTATCTAATATTGTTGATTTTTTTGTTTTAATGCAAACTGGTGTTCCGACTTTTATATATTCATTGAAATTGAAAGTAACATTGTGATTATAAGAATTTGATTTCATTACATCTAGTGCTGTTTGCTCAGCATCTTCATATTTTTCTGTATATGTAGTTGTTATTTCTCCATCTGCTCTGTCTTCATTCGTCATATCAGTAGTGGTCGTTCTATCAGTTAGCAAATACAGTGTGTATGGCTTATCTTCACTTGTTAATACTGTAACTTTGCTTGTATAAGACGTTGAAAACACTTCACTATAACTAGATACTGCTTGTGCTCGCACATCTATCAATTTTTCTTCTTGTTCTTTGCAACTTATATTAATTATTAGCGACTCAGTATCTGTTTCAAATTCGTACACAATATCATAATTCTGTGTGCAATTAGTCATATATGTATGAAGATTGTAAATATTGTTATCAACATTCGTTACGCTTACTTGCTTAACTGTGTGAGTAAGAATATTTATTTTTATATAACTTTTATTTATGAATTCATCATCTGAATTTATAAAATTCTTATCAATCGCATTAGCAATAAAGTCTTCAATTCCAGTATTTTTTATTAGCTCCTCGTCTTCTAATTCGATTTTCCTGTCAAACATATTTGTAATATAATCAATCGTATATTGATATAGATTTTCTCCGTCTGTATTGTCAATTTTCTGGATTACTCCCCAATATACGATTTCGCGATTTTTTTTGATAACAATTATATCTTTCGCTTTTGCTGAAGTTTCTTTGACAATCTTAATTACTGATGTTGCATTTGTTTCTTCATCTATGTTGAATTCATAATCTGATAGCTCAACAATGTCTTTAATTTCAAAATCTTTATAATCAAAAATCCACATGAATGTTTGATTTGTTTCAACTTTTATTTCTTCTTTTGCAAGAACTTGAATCTTTTTATTGCTATAATAAAGCCCATTACTAGAATCGCGAAAAGTCACATCTACTTCATATACTCCTCCGGCATCTGGAGCTGTAAGTTCTAATTCATAATATCCAGTCTGTTCGTTGTATATTGCTATGAAATTCTCGTTATTGAAATTAATTGTAACTTCGCTCATTTTTCCTCTTTTCCGCTAAACAGCTTTATAATAGCAATATATCGTTACTGTGGCATTTAATATGTCGTTATCTGCAACAAGCCTGATTTCGCAAGATTTATTTTTTGGAATTCGAATAACTTCGAAAGATTCAAAATCTATATATTCTCTTTTGAATAGCGTTTCTTGTGTTCCATCTTCATTTTCTTTTAACAAATAAAATTTATTTTCTTTTGAGCCGTAGAGCAATTTCTCATATTCCGTTAGTGTAATGTTAACCGAAGTTTTTAAATACAATTCATTTTCTACATATAGTTCTATGCTTGGATTTACTACTGCTCCCGAAATTTCGACTTCAATTGGTGCTTCTACGTGTCCGGCGTTAACGTAAGATAATCGACGCGTATCATAATCAATGAACATAGAATCCCAGCTGAAGTCCCAACGAATTTCGTTGTCCGTAGCTGACATATCATAAGTTGCTGTAGTCTGCTCATACCATAGTCCCAGACAATCGAAAGTTAATGTTTCACTTATTATTCCATTTGTTTGTTTTTGACTCTTTGGAACTGATTGAATGTTTACATCTTTATAGTATTGCTTAATTTGTGAATCGAGTGGAACTTTATAAGCAAATTTTAGAGATTCGGACTGCTCAATAAAGTTCACTAATTTTTTATAATTTTCATATTTTCCGAAATTGGCCGTTCCAATTATTTGCCCTTGCTCTAGTTTTCTAAGATTTTCAATAAATGTGTTTCCAACTTGTTCATAAGTCGTCGTATATGAATATCCTAGCCCCTCCGGGTCTGTCAATAAGCAGTAATTTTCTAAATCCATCATTGAAAATTCTTGCCCTTTTTCGTTTATTAACTTGAATTCTCTGACATTTTCCATTTTTTCTCCATAAAAAAAGAGTATCGCTTGATACTCTTTTTTGTTTATTTTTTTTCAATCAGTTTTTTTTAGTTCTTCGTCATTTGCTTTGTGTGCTCTTTGCTAATATAGAGAGCCAAATTTTTGATTTATATAATTGAAGCAAGCTTTCAAATTTGCTTCATCCATCTTCTGAACATAAAAATTAAAATTACTAGTTTTTGAAGCACTTTGCGATGGAGTAAGTATGTTATTATTTAAAGCAGACGTATTTTTACCAATCAGCGTAGATAGTGCTTGATTTTCTTTAGCTGTAAGAACTCTTTCACCTTTATGCAGTCTTGCGACATAGTCGTCGTATGGAACATATTCTAGTCCTTCTTTGTGACCCGGCAGTGAGTCACTTGATACTTTAGCAGATACGGAAAGTATGCTTGATAATTTACTTGCAATTCCTCTTGCAGCCGAAAAAAGATTACTTGTAAGAGTGTTATTTTCCAATCCATTTTGCAAACTAGTTAATATTTTTTCTCCTTCGTCTTCGGCTAGATTTCCTTCTTTGATTCCTTGGATTACATTATCGGCGTTTTCTACTCCAGCTTCTTTTAACAAAGCTCTTAGCTCACTATCTTCCAATCCTGCGAGATACGATTCGAGATTTTCCAAAGCTTCTTTTTTAAATTCTTCATCTTGGCTTATTGTATTCAACACTTGTTCCATCATTGTAGCTGTTGACTGAGTTAAAGCTTCAGTTTTTTCCAATGGGACTCCTGTCATCTCAGTTATTACATTTTGTAGTTCAGTTGGTAACTGCGAAACATAATCATAATAAATATCATATGAACCTTGTGCCAGTTGTTTCCAAGCTTCTTTCACGTCTTCAGAGTTTTCTTCTGTTGTGCTTGTCATTCCTGACAATTCTTCTGCTAGAGACTGTAATCTTTTGTTTGCTGAATTTTGCGTGATTAAGTTTTTAGCTGCTTCTGTTTGATTGCAATCTTCAATATTCTGTTCATATGCTTCTTTTGCTTGCTTATTATATGACTGTTGTTCTTGAATTTGTCTTTTGAGCGACGTAGATACTGTTTCGCCATTCTTAGTATATGTAGTTCCAACTTGATCTACAATTTTTTGTAAACTTTCAGTTGAACCTTCTGTGTACAATTCCAAGTTGTATAGATAATTAGATATATCTGATTGATAGCCATCTATATCTGATTGACAAGAATCTACTTCAGCTGACAAATTGTTATACTCTGTTGTAATATTACTTAAATTTGTTTGTAATTCTTCTAATTCTTTAGTATAAGCTATTCCGCTTAAACAAAGTAAATTCATTCATTTTATCTTGCACGGCTTTTTCGGCATCGTATAATTCTTGCTTCTTATTTTTTAATGCTTCTTGCTTATCTATTAATTCTTGTGACAATTGTGATGAATCTTCAAGTGCTGTATTGTATTTAGTTTGCAACGTTTCCATTGTTGCTTCTGCTTGTTTTTTTAGAACTAGTTCATCTATCTCGTCTTGAAGCTGTTGATATTGTTCAATTATATTTCCGTTCATCTTGTATTCTGTTCCCAATGCTTCATTAAGTTGATTCAGTATTACTTGAGCTCTATTTTCGTATCCTTCTTTCACTTTTCCGTTTTCATCAACAATTTGCGAAAGTTCTTCTTTTAGTGTTTTCGTATTTTCTAAATTTGCCAATTCGGAACTTAAGCTTTCATCAAGCGCTGCTTTCGTTTCTTTTATTGCTTGAGATTGTTCAAGTTGCGTTTGCAGTGCTTCTTCTGATGCTTCTGCTGCTTCTCTAGTTTCTGCTGTAGCATTTTCAACGCTAGTCTTGTACGCTGCATAAGCTGCAGTTATTGCTGTTATTCCTATTGCAACTAATCCTGCCGGGCTAGTCATGTTTTTTAGCGTTTTAGCCAAATCAGCAGACGCTCCTTCCGCTGTTCCTACTCCATTTTTATACAAGCTTAGCGCTTTAGTTAGTGTGCCTACCGATTTTGTTACTTTTCCAATTGCAGTTATTGCTGTTCCTGCAATTTTGATGGCTGGTCCTGCTGCTGTAACTAGTAAGCCAATTTTAGTTATAGTGTTTTTTTGTGAATCGGAAAGATCATCAAATTTCTCAATTATTTCTTTTGCTTTTGAAACAACTTTTTTCGCAATCGGCATTAAGTTTTCCGTAAGTTCTGCTACCATTTCTGAAGTTTCTGCTTTCAATTGCGAAACTTGCCCAGCGAGAGTTTCACTTTGTTTTTCCGTTGCTCCATAATACTTTCCGCCTTCACTGGTAGCTTTTTGGAACGCTCCTTGTAAGTCTTCATATGATATTGTCATATCTTTTACTTCACTAACAGTCTTCCCAGTGTAATCTGCTAGTAAGCCATATATGTCTATTCCAGCATATGCAAACTGTTTTATGTCTATAGCTGTAGCTTCTCCAGCGTTTTTGATTTGTTGAAGATTTTGCGACATTCTGACTAATTCATCATTTCCACCACCTGTTGCTATTACAGCTTCTCCTAGTGCGTTAATCATACTTCTTGCGTCTTCAGCACTTTCTCCTGTTGCTATCAGCATTTGGTTTGCTTGAATTAACGATGAAGAATCAAATGAAGTTTTAGAAGCGTCTTCTCTTATATTTGCAATTGCTTTTTCAGCTTCTTCAGCACTTCCCAAAAAAGTCTCAAAAGCTGTTGTTGATTTTTCTATGCTTGCATTGGTTACTATACCCGCAGTTGCTATCGCCGTCCCAACTGTTGTTACTTTTTTGGTTAGTGATGTTCCAAAAGAGTCTACTTTTTCTCCCGTTTTTTCGATTTCTTCGCCAATTTCTTGAAAAGAATTGCCAATTTTAGTTAAATTCGAAGATTCATTTATCATATCAGTTAGCTTTAGTTGAGTTTTTTCAATTTCTCTTTGTATAGTTCTATAGTTGCTACTCGAAATTTCAGCTCCATTTGCTATAGCTTCATCAGCTTTCGCTTGTATTTCTTTTAGTTCTTCAAGTCTTTTTTTAGTTGTTTCAATTGATTCTGATAGCACTTCTTGTTTTTGTGTCAAAAGAGTAGTATTGGTTGGATCGAATTTAAGCGACGAATTTATTTGTTTCAATTCTCTACTTAGTGATGCACTCTTTGTATTGATTTCTGAAAGAGCTTTTTGGAGACCTGATGTATCTCCACCAATTTCAACAATTAGTCCTTTTATCGTGCCTGAGCTCATGTTTTTCCCTCCTCGTGGTTACATGCACATTCTATCTATATCAGCTTGAGTCGCATTTCTTACAGTTGTTTTTTCATTTGCATTTTCTATGAAATTTAATAAGATTTTCAAAACGTCCATATATGAAAGCTTCTTCAAGTCATCTATTTTTAATCCAACTTTGAGACAAGAAGCTATAAAAGAATGTTCTGGAAATGCTTCTTTTTCCAGTTTATTATTGCTTTTTATTTTTTTATTAATTTCTTTCAAAACGCTCTCGTCATTGAAAGCAAGTCACGGCATATTCCGTTACCTCGCTTATCCATTTATCTGAAAGTTTTATGTTTAAATGCTTAAGCCAATTTTCGTAGTCTTCAATTTCTTCATTTTCAGTCCAAATAAAGCTCCAAGTTATTCTTGTTAGCGCTGAAATGAAATCACTAACAAATTTTCGCATATACCCGTTGATTGCATTTTCTTTTGCTTGTGCAGTTAAGTTTTTCTTTTGTTCAACTTTCTCAGTTATATAAGCCTGATTAATGAGATAATTATTCAGTATATCTATATCTGAAAGTATTTCCACTCCGAAAAGTTCTTTGTATTTGACAAACGTCCATGCTGTGCAATTGATTTTATGTTCTTTGCCCGATATTGTAATTTTTTTCATTTAAATCCTCCTAGACGCTAGCTTCTGCGTTTTTTTCATAAACTTCATCATACCAAGTATCAAATATTTCACTGTTTGTATCGTTTAGTTCCATAACAGCTTTAACCATCTTGTCTGTAGTACGTGGAGACATTTCAATGTCTAGAGTATCCGTCTGCGGATCGGTATTTTCTTCTTGTGTGTGATGACTTTGCTCTGGTCTAGTTGCTACGCAATCATAATATACGAATCTTCTCTTCTTGACATCGTTTTTGAATTCTCCCATTAATGCAAATCTTGAAATTGTGTCATCTGCATTTTCTAAAAGTGCGCCATTTGAATCTTCTTCTTGTCCCATAATTTCAGTTGAAAATTGATCTGGTATTTTAGCTACCTCTAGACTTCCTGAATATCCTTGATTTCCAACGGATTTGTAGTATACAATGTTGTCAGCATAGAATTTTGTAATTTCTCCTTCTGCTGAAACTGTAATGTCTACAGCTCCTGGTATTTTGAATGGTGTGCCATATGTTATAACTCCATCTTTCTCTGTTAGCTTAGCCACATGGACGTTTTCTAAGCCATATTTGATTTTTCCTTCATCGCTCATATTTTTTCCTTCTTTCTTTTTTTTAAATTTCAAAAAAATAACTTACTTGCCAGATTTTTTCGTCTGACAAATAAGTCTCATCTGTTTTATTCCACGCTATATCTTTTAAAATTTCATCTTCAATTTTTGCTTGAGCTTTTGTGTCTTTTTCTATGTATGTGTAGTCTAATTTGATTGGAATATCTTTTTGAAAAACTATATTATCTGCAAAAAAGTTGTTCGAAGCTTGTGAAACTGCAACCAAATGTGGCGGTGCAATTGGTCGCTTAAAACTTCCATATGCATATTGAAATTCAGCTTTTTTACATCTTTCTTTCAATTCGTCTAATGTCATTTTCCTCTCCTTTTAATTTTTTCTTCGATTCTTCTAAGATGTATACTTCTGTATTTATCTTCCGTTGGTCTCACGTGCGGAAATGCTAACGTATACCCGCCATTCATTGTTGCATGACCAAACTCTAGCAAATGAGTTAGCTGATAATCTGTTGCATTATGCACTTTTGCTACATATCTTTCGTTGTTTATTTTTCCTTTTTTAGCTCTCCATCCTTTTCTGTATTGTTTTCTCGCTCCAACTGGTGATATGTTTTTTAGCTCTTGAACTACTTCTTTTGATGTTTCATCTGTTACTGTTTTTACATCTTCTTGAATATCTTCTTTGTATTCTTTTAAATATTTTTGTAGTTCTTTCTGCAAATCCTCTGGCTTTATACTATTAGACATTTTTCAATTTTACCTCGCATACTAGAATAACTTCATCTGCATTTGGCTCTGATATACGAATTATTGTATATGTTTTTCCCATATAGATTAATTCTTCTTCTTGATTGTAATTAAGAGCACTAATTCGCAGTCTCAAAGACGGTTTGTATCCAACTTCGTTCGCTTGATAGAATTCTTTTGCATATATTTCTTCGTGTTTTATAATTGGAATTTCTTCGCTTTCTGTTATTTCTTCTTTTTGTATTCCAATTTCATCTTCTACAAGTTTTTTTCTCAAAAATTTAAACTCCATCGCTCTCATTGCTTTTATGTCCCTTTCTTGTATTTTTCGCTCAAGCTTAGATTTGTGCAAAAAAGACTATATGTTTTTTCTGCAAGTTCTTTTTCTTTGATTTCAGTGTTTCCGAAATTGCTCTTAACGAACAGTATAACAGCAGATTGAATAAGTAAATCTTCTAGATTGCTTTTTGCTTTTATTCCTTGTCTTTCAAGGTCTGCTATTGCTGCTTTTGTCCACATTTCAATTTCTCCGTCTTTGGTTGTTGATGAAGTTATGATACTTAACGAATTTTTGGCTTTCTCAATCAAATCTGTTATGTCTTCCATATAGTCCTCCTTTTTTCAAAAATTAAACGCTCTCTGTATACTGTCCGTATACGAATGCATTTGGTTTAGCTTTTCCATCGAATATTCCATATCCACCGTATGTAACTTTTCTACCTTTCAAACTTCTTTCTTTTTCCACTCTGACTGGAGTTACTTCATTTAGAATGTAATATTTTGGGTTTCCAGTTACTATATCGTTATCTTTCAAATATGGATCAACTTCGATTTGAACTAATTTATTCGTTGCAAGTCCTTGCAAGAATGGATAATTACCATTTGCATCTTTATAGCTTACGATATCGATATTAACATTTGTTGAAATGTAAGATTTTGCACCAATTCTCTGCTCTTGTGCTAATGCTTTATATGTCGCAATTATCGTGTCAATTGGTGTTTCTCCCTCGGTTACTGGAGTTAATCCGTTTGTTACTCCAGTTGGTTTGTCTTTTCCATCACCATATAAAACAGCATTGATAATTGCTTTTCCCATTTTGCTTGATAATTCTTCTAGAATGAATGAAATAAAGCTTTCTACTGCCATTTCTTCTAATTTCCATGTGATTACAATGTCTTTAGCTAATTCCCAACCTGTTAATTGCATATTTCTATATTCTTGTCCTTCATTTTTTGTTTCACTTACTTCCGTGTACCATTCTGCATCATCAGCTTCAAAAAGATATGGTAAATCTATGTTGCCTGCAACTTGCAATTTTCTTATATCGCGATAAAATGGTGATTGTTCTTCAATTATTTCAAAAAGTTCTGTTCTTACAGAAGTTGGTATTAATAATCCTCCATTATTTATTCCCTGAGTTCCTTCTGCTGAAGCCACAAACTCTGTAGCTGTTGTTGAAATTGCATCTCCTAAAGCTCTTTTTTCTTCTTCTGTGAACTTGCTATCGTTTAAGCCCATTAATTTCTTAGCCCATGCACTTCTATATTCAGTATCTGCTATTGTGTATTTTTTTCTTTTTTGCATTGTTTCGTCCTCTCTTTCTTTTAGATTTGAAGTTGATGCACTCCTTTTTTCTAAGTTCTTAATGTCTGATACCAAGTTTCTTTCTTCGTCTCTTGATATTTCTGTCTTTTCTGGAACTATTTTGCTTAGTTCTTCTGCTTGCTTTCTTAATTCAGCTAATTCTTCTTGATTTTCTGCTGCTAATATTTTGTCTCTTAATTCTTCTTTTTTCTTTAATAATTCTTCTAGTGTCATTTTGCTTTCCTCCTTTTTTTATTTTTGATTTGCAGTTCTACCACCGCATTTATATTTTTTTCTATTTGGCTTCTACCAGCCAAAAGAGAAGCAGTTCTACCACCGCTTCTCTTGTCGAAATTATATACTTAATAACATTTCTGCTTTTTCTTTTTCAATTTTAAATTTTTCATATTCTTGTTTTTCTTTTTTATATTTTTCTTTACTTCTTGCGTATATTTCTGTATTTTCGTAAGCTGGGAATTCTACTATTGATACATCGAATAGCTGTTCAATATCAGTTATTCGTCTTATATCTTTCTCGTAATCCCATTCTTGCTTTCTAACCGCAAACGCGAAAGACATTTTGTCTAGCAATCTCGCTTCAATCATCTTATATATATCTCTTGCTTCACTTGTATCTATAAGTTCTGCTCTGATTTTCAATCCATGGTCATCAACATTTAGTTGTAAGCTGTTGTTTCTCGTTCTCGCAAGTGGTAAACAAGAGCTCTCATGATTGTATTTCAAAACACAATCTTTCATATTTGTATTTTTAAGTGCGTTTCTGTCTATAATCTCTGTACACCACCCTAGATTTGTTGCTTGTTCAAATACGATTGCATACCCTTCTATAATCATTTTTTCTTCGTTTTCAATCGTTCTAATTTCCGAAAATCTTTGTTCTTTTAACTCCTTATTCATTGTTTCCTCCTCCTTGATAGCTGTTTGCAATTGAACTATCTATATTATTTAGACTTTGCAATATTTTGCTTCCTTCTTCTCCTCCGTAGTGGTGGTCTATCTAAAATCTCTCTTCCATCATCTTTAGTAAGAAGTCCATAACTGCCCGCAACTTTCAATAGATTTATCTTCTTGTCTAGACTTGCATATTGTAGTCTATCTGTTGAGAATATTATTTTATGTCCATCCTTTCTTGCTTTTTCTGTGAAAGTCTTAGCAGTAAATGCGTCGCTCATCTGAATAGCTCGCGGTTCTATGACCCCTTCGAAGAAAGCATTCCACTCTTCATCTGTGAAATTATTACTAATTATTTTGTCTGAGAGACCATAGTAGTCAAATATATTTTTATTCACTTGTTCTAATTGCTCTTTGGTCAGCGTTATTGGTTTGAGCTGTACTTCGTGGAAATCCGCTTTAGCATCTAGTGCTGCTATTCCACTTTCATTTTCCAAGTTCAAGAAGTCTTCTACAAAGCTTTCTTTCGCTGATTTTAAGTCTTTATCTTTCAGCATTGCTTTTTCGAACTTAAGTATACCTTTTAAATTGTTTGATGTTTTTATTGCATTTTTAATTCCTTCTGAAGCTGTGTGAGCTGTGTCTATATCTGTCTTAAGTACGGCATTTCCAGAGCCAAATATATCGTGTCTATTATAGAAAAGTCTTAGATGTATCAAATCTTCATATGGCAAGCAGTAGTCTTTTTCATTAACGAATTTGAATTTTAAATATATTATCCCGTTTTCGTCTTCTAGCAACTTATAACTTGAAGCAAGAACTGGATAATATCCTGTTATCATGCCCGTTTTATCTCTAGCGATGAAAATGAATGCATTAGTGTATGTGTACAATAGTGATATTGTTCTGTATATAAAATCGTACTTAGTCATCAGTGGATTTGGTTGATTTTGTAGGATATAATTAATTTCACCACTTATATTGTGACTTATGTCACCTTGGATATGCTTTGGAACTAGCTTAGCACAGTGAGTTGCAATTCTATCAATACATTGTCTTGCTACTTTACTTTCATATGTATCATCGCCCAAAGTTGTGAACTCTGATTGATATGTGCTTAACATTCGAAGTATCGTTTCTCTTAATTTTGTGCTTTTCTTTTTTCCAAAAATTTTTGTGAATAAACTTCTGTTTTCTTTCATTTAATCCTCCTGTAAAGCTAAATAGTCTTGCATTTTTTCATGTAAAACGCAGTAAGCAATTATTAAGCTTACTGTTCCATCTATTCTTGATCTTTGCTTTTTTCCTTTTATTGGTCTTATGTTGTCATTTTCATCAGATTTAATGGCTGTATTTAGCAGACACCATTTAAGAATTGAATTTTGGTTATAATTTACTTTTTTCTCAATTAAATCAGCTTCAAGCTGTTTCATTGGATTGCTCATCGTTTTAGCACCTTGCCTTACTTCAATCATTTCGAATCCTTTTTCTTTCATTTCTTCAACCCAGTAAGCTGCATTCCATGGATCATATCCAACGTATAGTGCAGAAATATCAAATTGTTGGTGCATTTTGACAAACCATTCTGTTACATCATTGTAATTTACTTTGGCTCCATCGCACGTCGTAACTAGTCCTCTTTCTTTCCATATATCATACGGAATTTTGTCATCATTTATTTTAAATTCCAGTCTTTCGCTTGGAATGAAATATTGTTGCAGTACATATTTGATTTTATTTTTAAAAACAACTAAAGTTGCACAAGTTAAATCTGTAGTACTTGATAAGTCAGCTCCTCCGATTGCATAAGTTCCTTTTAATTCTTTAATTTCAAACGTTAAATTATTGTCTATAACGTCAAAAGATAACCACTTTTCTTCTTCGTTTTGCCTGATATTGAAATCTTTGCAAAGCAAATTAGACAAGCTGTCTGGCTTATTTTTAGCTTTTTCAACTTTGTTTCTTAATGTACTCAGATTTTTAATTGTTCCTAGCGCTGGATTAGCTTTAATCCAAGCTTCTTCATCTTGCCACTCTTTTTGATCGTCTAACTCATATATAATTGGAAGTACAGTTTCATCTGTAACTGTCTGCTGAAGTATGTTCGAGAAATACGAATATTCATTATCGAATACAGATTCTCTTATTTTTCCCATCGTGGAAGTTTCTATCAGAAGAGGTTGTTCACGTGATGATTGCGAATCTTCCATTACGTCTAACAAATTCTGATCTTTCCATGCATGAATCTCATCAGCTAATATTCCTGAAGCGTTGAATCCATCTAATGAATTTGATTCGCTCGCAGACGCATTAAATATAGAATCTGTTTTGTCATAATAAATACCTGTGACTAGAGTTCTGCATCTTTTACTTAGAGCCGGCGATTTTTTTATCATTTTTTTGGCTTCGTTCCAAACAACTTTTGCCTGATCTCTCTTAGTAGCAACTGAATATACTTCAGCTCCGCCTTCTCCATCTTTTAATAGTAGATATAATCCTAACGCAGCCGCCAAAGTCGATTTGCCATTTTTCCTTGCGACAAATAATGCTACTTTTCTATATTTTCTTAATTTTGTTTTATTATCTACAAATCCAAAAGTAGCTTCAATGAAAGCTTTTTGCCACAATTCAAGTACAACAGGCTTCCCTGCCCATTTTCCTTTGCTGTGTTTGCAGAATTTTTCTATGAATTTTATCGGTCTTTGAGCCAATTCTAAATCGAAAACGTATGTGTGCGTTTCTATTTCGTCTGTCGTTTTGTTGTAAAAAGAAACTTGCTTAGATTTTTTCGAATCTTCAACAAGTCTTTCATATGCAATTTTGACTTTTTTGCATACTTTGTTTGGATTTTTCAATATCCATTCATAGTATTCTTCTATATATGACATAGACAACACCTAAAAATCATCAAAACCATCATCTTCTGTTGGGATAGTTTCACTTTTGGGTAACAAGTCGTTCAGTTGTTTTATTGCACTTGTATAATTTTTAAACATTGTGCAATAAGTCTTGCTTTCTACTGATTCTTTGTATCCAAATTGCCCTTTCCCATTCATATAGAATTCTTTCACACCGTTTTCAATGTTATATTTTTTGAGATGTGCTAGTTCGACTTTCATATATGCAACATTTTCGATGAGTGGAGTAGCTATTTTTTTTATGCTTTCACTTGAATTTTTAAATATCTTTAGCAATTTGTTTTTTTCGATTGTTATTTGTCTTTTATATTCTGCAATTTCCTCTTTTGAACGTTCTTTTACGTTTTCTACTTCTAAATCATTTATAATGTATCTCCTCCTTTATAC